>ERZ1034763.912-NODE-912-length-10961-cov-13.198698_pt1 | contig 10961 bp, 10 predicted proteins | sample MGYA00520701_ERZ1034763 | MGnify/ENA primary metagenome ERZ1034763 (study PRJEB33766, sample SAMN09781707) | gut metagenome | biome: gut microbiome | host: Homo sapiens | place: Madagascar | study: EMG produced TPA metagenomics assembly of the PRJNA485056 data...
TAAGGAATATCTCAATTTTTAAACATAAAATGCGAATTATTTAGTACAAAAAGTGTACTTCTGATGATCTTTCCCTGCATGTCGGGCGGATGAGATAAGCGAGTCGACATCTGGCGTTACCGGGGAATATCAGAAAAATGTCATGGTTATGTGATGATTTAGTCTGGGATTTTACTTCAGAGAAACGGGTGTCTGTTTAGTCAACAAAATAATCACAAACGCAACGGATGGGTTCTCGACGTTATTCACGACAGGCTCGTACATTACAGCGAGTAATAAAAAACCTGATATGCAAAGTCAAACCAATATTCATAATGTCTTTTTATTCACAACAATAAATAATTCAATAACAATCATTGAAATGAATGATGATTTGTATAAGTAATATACGCTACCGCCCCACCCTGATAACATGATCTGCACATTGCCATCTTAACGTCGTTAAACACTGGCTTAATAGTGGATATTTCAAATTAGGAATTTATTAAATTCACCTGATGAATATCATAAGCAAATAGCATAGAAAATAATGACAATTCCCCCGAGGGGACCATTTCCAAAGCACTGCACCACCACCAGGTGCCCGGATGATCTTGCTTCAGTGGTAAGAGTACCTGATTCATTGTTCCCAAAATGATGTTTTCCCCGGCCCCGCCAATAATGTGCAGCTCTCACGTGATAATCTATTGATTAGGTTATATTAAGAATCAATATTTAAAATACATCCATTTTCTTGAATAAATCAACATGTTTATTTATCAATTGCTGTTTTAGCTCTGACTCATCAAGCTCTCCATATTTGTCCTACAGATAATTGCGAATAAATACAGAGAACGCCATTTATCCTTTTAGCATACCTGCCGGATATTTTTATTTGTATTAATATTAATTGCATCTCCAACTCCGAGCATATCCATCATTAAAAACTTTTTGAGATTATAGAATACCTGTGATAACAAGTGAAACATCTGCACAATGTGAATAGTTAGTTTCTTTTCAGAGGAAATGAAATAGACAAGCTGAATGAAGGGGAGAGTGATATAAATCAAAAAACATAACATGAATTTAATTAATTACACCCATCATTGTGGATAAAGTTACTGAATAATAAATAACATAATCTTCTGGTATCCCACTCAAATAATTTCATTCCTTTTTAATACTTCTTGTAATTTCGGTAACTGACATACAGCATCAGCGATCGCGCTGATATTCTGCGCATTATCCTGAAACCATTCATGCCCCGGCCCCCATGTGCGCATGGTGCAGAGATAACAGTCCACCAGCGTTAGTTGCTCACCAAAGGCATAAGGTTCAGCGGTCAATTGTGAATTCAGCCAGATTTCAATTACATTCTTCTTTAACTGTTCAGGTGCGTCAGATGCCCAACGCTCAGGGTAATCGGCGAAAGTGAATGTTGGATAGACATTAGCAACCAGCCAGACCAATAGCCGTTGAAACTGCTGACGTTCGGCGCGCCCAACCGGTGGCGCAAGGTCCGGGCGACGATCGAGAACCATAAATGCAATCGCCGCTGTCTCCGTCATAATCTCGTCATTTTCCAGCGCCAGTGTCGGAACCTGACACAACGGGTTCAGGGTTTTCAATAACTCGCGTGAAGCTCCCTCGTGGTCAAAACCACTGACATCAACGAACTGATAAGGAATATCAGCCAGTGTTAGCATCAGCTCACTGATTGTAGAGCCCCATCCGGGTACGCCATACACCTTAATCATATGCCCTCACAATCTTTTAAAGATTAAGTGTAGGACAGTACACAGGTTAACCAGCAAAAAGATTTGTCATTTTTTCGTCAGTTGTATTATTCCCCTTCAGGATTGTAAGGGGATGTTTTGCATCGTTTATCGATAACGGGTAGGATGCTGCGCCGATAGTTTTATACCCATAAAGAATAATGGTGATAACTATCATCGCCAGGATGAATAAACATTGTTCATGGCAACTTATATGACTTTTTCATTAAAGCAATCAGGGAGAGCAATGAGTAAACACGACACCGACACTTCAGATCAACACGCCGCGAAACGCCGCTGGCTTAATGCCCACGAAGAGGGGTATCACAAAGCGATGGGCAATCGCCAGGTACAGATGATCGCCATTGGCGGCGCGATTGGCACCGGCTTGTTTTTAGGTGCAGGAGCCCGACTGCAAATGGCGGGGCCCGCACTGGCACTGGTCTATTTGATCTGCGGCCTGTTTTCATTTTTTATTCTACGTGCATTGGGTGAGCTGGTGTTACACCGCCCTTCCAGTGGCAGTTTTGTCTCTTATGCCCGTGAGTTTTTGGGTGAGAAAGCCGCTTATGTTGCTGGCTGGATGTATTTCATCAACTGGGCGATGACGGGGATTGTTGATATTACCGCCGTCGCTCTGTATATGCATTACTGGGGTGCGTTTGGCGGCGTGCCGCAGTGGGTCTTTGCGCTCGCTGCACTTACCATCGTTGGCACCATGAATATGATCGGTGTGAAATGGTTTGCGGAGATGGAGTTCTGGTTTGCGCTTATTAAAGTGCTCGCCATTGTGACCTTTTTGGTCGTGGGTACAGTGTTCCTCGGTAGTGGTCAGCCGCTGGATGGCAACACCACTGGCTTTCATTTAATTACCGATAATGGCGGCTTCTTCCCCCACGGTTTGCTGCCTGCTCTGGTGTTGATTCAGGGCGTAGTGTTTGCTTTTGCCTCCATTGAAATGGTGGGTACAGCTGCCGGAGAATGTAAAGATCCGCAGACCATGGTGCCTAAAGCGATTAACAGCGTGATTTGGCGTATTGGCCTGTTTTACGTCGGCTCCGTGGTGTTGCTGGTTATGCTATTGCCGTGGAGCGCGTATCAGGCGGGGCAAAGTCCGTTCGTGACGTTTTTCTCTAAACTGGGTGTGCCATATATCGGCAGCATTATGAACATTGTGGTGCTGACCGCTGCCCTCTCCAGCCTGAACTCAGGTCTGTACTGCACCGGACGTATTCTGCGCTCAATGGCGATGGGCGGTTCCGCACCGAGTTTTATGGCGAAAATGAGTCGTCAGCATGTGCCGTATGCCGGGATTCTGGCGACACTAGTTGTGTATGTCGTCGGCGTATTCCTCAACTATCTGGTGCCGTCGCGCGTATTTGAGATTGTGTTGAACTTCGCGTCGCTGGGAATCATCGCTTCATGGGCGTTTATCATCGTGTGCCAGATGCGCCTGCGTAAAGCAATTAAACAAGGCAAAGCAGCGGATGTCAGTTTTAAACTGCCTGGCGCGCCCTTCACTTCCTGGCTGACATTACTGTTTTTACTGAGTGTCCTGGTGCTGATGGCGTTCGATTACCCGAACGGGACTTATACTATCGCGGCGCTGCCGATTATCGGTATTCTGCTGGTTATAGGCTGGTTTGGTGTGCGCAAACGCGTTGCTGAAATTCACAGCACTGCGCCAGTCGTCGAGGAAGATGAAGAAAAACAGGAAATTGTGTTTAAGCCTGAAACGGCGAGCTAATTGCAAAATTGCCCGGCTACGTGCCGGGCAAATTTAGATTACTGACGAAGGTGTGCCGCATGCGGCGTGATAAAAGTCAGGCAAGTCTCTCCGTTTTCACCCTCGCCACATCTATTACAGCGCAATACGAATCACATCGTCCGGCTGGGTAGCTTCCTGCTGTTTAGTGGATTTTTGTTTCACACTGACATACAGCGTTTTGCCATCGGCAGACAGCGCCAGGCTGTTTGGATGAGTCGGCGTATCGAACGTTTTCACCACTTTATAGCTTTTCGCGTCAATCACACTGACTTTACCTGCCTGACGATGCGTTACGTAGGCTTCATTACGCGCTGGGTTAAACAGCACAGCCAGTGATTCTGGTGCCGCAACCTTCGCCAGAATATTGCCATTACGGGTATCGACCACTAACACTTCTGCGGCTTTAGAATCGGTGATAAATGCACGCTGCCTGGCGGTATCAAGGCTAATGTTGATAAAGAAGTGCTCTTTGCCGTCATCCAGCAGCTTTTTACGGCTGAGGATTTTATTGTCGGCGGTGTCGATGGTAATCAATTCGCCGTCAGCGTTAGTGGTGTAAAGACGTTTGCCTTTGCTATCCAGCGCCAGACCGGTACTCATTTTACCGGTGTTCTGGATGGCGGTTTTCAGTTTGATATTCTCGCCATCAACGACCCAAATCACGCTCTCTTTACCAATACCACTGATGTAAACGGTGTTCGTGGCATCATCAGCTACCAGCTCACGCGGTTGCAGCGGGCGCACCTCTTCCGTGCGCTTACGATCATCCAGCACCAGACGGCCTTTCACTTCGCCCGTTTTGGCATCTATCGCCGTGACCGCGCTGTTTACGGTGTTACCAAACCACAACGTCTGAGTCGTGTTATTGATGGTGGCACCAAACGGCTTGAGATCGTTATGGATCGCCTGCGTCACTTCCAGAGTGACCGGATCAAGACGATAAACCACGCCACCTTTATCCAGTTTGCGGCTTTGCGAAGTGGCGAGCCACAGTGCGTTTTCTTGCTGGCTATAAGCCATTTCGTAGGCACCTTTACCTACCGCTTTACGCAGCATTTCTTCTGCGGCCTGCGTACTGAATGATGAAGCAACAAGCAATGAACCTAACAGTAATGAACCACGCAGGCGCGATGAAAACAGATGACGTAAATGCATGACGACTCCCTTTGATGAACCGATATTTTTGCTGCTTCACAATGCTTCGCTAAGCGTAATCATCGTTACGCTCTTGTTATAAATGGGAATGGTAATCATTATTTTCTCAAATGTGGAGCATTTCTTGCCGTTACGACTACAATTTTCTCAATTACTTAACGTATCGTGCCGTTTCATTTTCCATAAATTTACAATTTCATTACCATAACGGCGTTTTCCCATTCTTAACCTGGCTTTTTTCATGAAGATTTTTTCCGTCCGACAGACCGTTTTGCCCGCACTACTTGCCCTTTCCCCCGTTGTTTTTGCCGCTGATGAACAGACCATGATTGTCAGTGCCGCACCGCAGGTGGTTTCAGAACTGGATACCCCAGCAGCAGTAAGCGTGGTGGATGGCGAGGAGATGCGCCTGGCAACACCGCGCATTAACTTGTCCGAATCACTGACCAGCGTGCCTGGTTTGCAGGTACAAAATCGGCAGAACTATGCGCAAGATTTACAGCTGTCGATTCGCGGATTTGGCTCCCGCTCCACTTACGGAATTCGCGGTATTCGCCTGTATGTGGACGGTATTCCCGCTACCATGCCCGACGGGCAAGGGCAAACATCCAACATCGATTTAAGCAGTGTGCAAAATGTGGAAGTGCTGCGTGGCCCCTTCTCTGCCCTGTATGGCAACGCGTCTGGCGGTGTAATGAATGTCACCACCCAGACCGGGCAACAGCCACCAACCATTGAAGCCAGCAGTTACTACGGCAGTTTTGGCAGCTGGCGCTATGGGCTCAAAGCAACGGGTGCAACGGGCGACGGCACACAGCCCGGCGATGTCGATTACACCGTCTCAACCACGCGTTTTACGACCCACGGCTATCGTGACCATAGTGGCGCACAGAAAAATTTAGCTAATGCCAAACTGGGCGTACGCATTGATGACGCCAGCAAATTAAGCCTGATTTTCAATAGCGTGGATATCAAAGCAGATGACCCTGGTGGGCTAACCAAAGCAGAATGGAAAGCGAATCCGCAACAAGCGCCACGCGCTGAACAATACGACACGCGAAAAACCATCAAGCAAACTCAGGCTGGGTTGCGCTATGAACGTAGCCTGAGTTCGCGGGATGATATGAGTGTGATGATGTATGCCGGAGAGCGAGAAACGACCCAGTACCAGTCAATACCCATGGCACCACAACTTAACCCGTCACATGCGGGCGGCGTGATTACCCTGCAACGCCATTACCAGGGAATAGACAGCCGCTGGACACACCGTGGTGAACTGGGCGTTCCGGTCACGTTCACTACCGGCCTGAACTACGAAAACATGAGTGAAAACCGCAAGGGCTACAATAACTTCCGCCTGAATAGCGGCATGCCGGAGTACGGGCAAAAAGGTGAGTTGCGTCGCGACGAACGCAATCTGATGTGGAACATCGATCCCTATTTACAGACGCAGTGGCAGCTGAGCGAAAAACTGTCGCTGGATGCTGGCGTGCGCTACAGCTCCGTGTGGTTTGATTCCAACGACCATTACATTACTCCGGGTAACGGCGATGACAGCGGTGATGCCAGTTATCACAAATGGCTACCAGCCGGATCGTTAAAATATGCAATGACCGATGCCTGGAATATCTATCTGGCAGCCGGGCGTGGTTTTGAAACGCCGACGATTAATGAGCTGTCTTATCGGGCTGATGGGCAAAGCGGTATGAACTTTGGTTTAAAACCATCCACCAACGATACAATTGAGATCGGCAGTAAAACGCGTATTGGTGATGGGCTGCTTAGTCTCGCATTGTTCCAGACCGACACCGATGATGAAATTGTTGTCGATAGCAGTAGCGGTGGGCGTACGACTTACAAAAATGCTGGAAAGACCCGTCGTCAAGGCGCTGAACTGGCATGGGATCAACGTTTCGCGGGAGATTTTCGCGTAAACGCGTCCTGGACCTGGCTTGATGCGACCTATCGCAGCAATGTTTGCAATGAACAGGATTGTAACGGTAATCGGATGCCTGGGATCGCCCGTAATATGGGCTTTGCGTCGATAGGTTATGTACCGGAAGATGGCTGGTATGCAGGCACGGAAGCGCGTTATATGGGCGATATTATGGCAGATGATGAAAATACGGCCAAGGCGCCGTCTTATACTCTCATCGGCTTATTCACCGGGTATAAATACAATTACCACAATTTAACTGTGGATTTATTTGGTCGTGTCGATAATTTATTCGATAAAGAATACGTTGGTTCTGTCATTGTCAATGAGTCAAACGGGCGATATTACGAACCTGCGCCCGGGCGAAATTATGGTGTCGGCGTGAATATCGCATGGCGATTTGAGTAATTACCTTGATGCCCGGTATTTGCCGGGCATTTACTTTAACGATTGTATTGCTGGTATAAAATAGCAATATTTTGTTGCATAATTTCAGCAAGACAATGTCTGCATCCCTCTTTGTCTTTTGCTTTTAACGCAGCGAGTAACAGATGATAGTTTTCTATATGCTCCCGTAATTCCGCTGGATTAATCGCTTCATAGAGATAATGTAAACCAGGCCCCATCCTGACCCACAGTTGCTCAATCATCTCACACAGGATGGGCATATTTGAGCGATGATAAATCGCTAAGCGAAATAGCCTGTTTACATTAATGATTTGTTCCATGTCGCCCTTTTCTTGCGCCTGCTGTAATTTCTCGAGCAATTCCTGGAGTTCCGCAAGGTCTTGCGGGGTGAGGTTTTCAACAGCCAGAGCAACTGCCATTAATTCCAGTTCGTAGCGGATCCGATTGATTTCGTCTAATTGACGTTTCCCCACTTCCGGAACTGTAAATGCTTGTGCAGGTGCGACAGAAAGCGCATTCACCGAAACCAGACGTAATAATGCTTCACGCACAGGTGTAATACTCATACCTAATTGCTCCGCCAGATTTTTAGTAATCAGGCGTGCGCCAGGTTTTAATGCGCCAATACTAAGCTGATGTTTCAGGTCGTTCTCAACCTGCAGAGTCAAACTGACATGTTTCATTTTTCCCGTTCCAGGCATTTTAATTCCTTCGCGTGTTTTCTGTCCAACCCTGCCTGCATGGCAGAAGGAGTTCACCTGGTGTATTAAAGTGAATAATCATAAACCACTCACCTTTGTTGTTATTAGCAGCAGAACAATGACGTGGTTAGTTAATTAAAGCTGAAAATAAGCTTTTTGCCTGGATTTTTATGGCGGCTTACGCCGCCGTTGAAACTTTAATCATCACCCGCCACGCGGATCACCACTTTGCCGAAGTTTTTACCCTTCAGCAGGCCGATAAACGTCTGTGGCGCATTCTCTAAACCATCAGTAATATCTTCGCGGTAGTGGATTTTATCCTCTTTCACCCATTGCCCCATCTCCTTCTGAAACTCATGGATGCGGTGACCATAATCCTGAGCGATAATAAACCCTTGCAAGCGAATACGTTTTTTCAGCACCGTTGCCATCAACAGGGGTAAACGATCCGGACCGGGTGGTAGCTCTGTAGCGTTATAGCTGCTCACTAAGCCACAAACGGGAATGCGCGCAGATGTATTAAGTAATGGTAGCACTGCATCAAATACCTTACCGCCCACGTTTTCATAATAGATATCAATACCTTTTGGGCACGCTTTCGCCAGTTGTTCGGCAAAATCATCCGCGTGGTGATCAAGACAAACATCGAAGCCCAGCACCTCGATAGCATGGCGGCATTTTTCCGCGCCACCGGCAACCCCCACCACCCTGCAACCTTTAAGTTTGCCGATTTGCCCCACCGTTGCTCCCACAGGACCTGTCGCCGCAGCTACCACCAACGTTTCGCCCTCTTTAGGCTGACCGATATCCAGCAGCCCCATATAAGCGGTAAAGCCTGGCATCCCCAGCACACCCAGCGACCACGATGGATTTTGCGGATGATCGCCAAGTTTCACCAGATCATCACCACTGGATATGTCATAGTCCTGCCATCCACTGTAGCCCAGCACCCAGTCGCCAGGCTGATAATCAGGATGATTCGACTCCACAACACGGCTCACCGTGCCGCCGACCATCACGCCGCCAATATCAACAGGCGGTGAATAAGATGGCTCATCGCTCATACGTCCACGCATATACGGGTCCAGGGACAAATAAACTGTGCGCAGTAACACCTGTCCTTCACCCGGTGTGGCGACATCATCTTCTTCAAGACGGAAATTCTCCGGAACCGGTGCGCCATGTGGACGCGAGGCCAGAACCCAACGTCGATTACGCTGCTTTTGTTGCCCCATAATGCTCTCCTGTGCTTTTGGCATGAATCCATCAATAGTAGCAGGCTCACGGGATTGGTTTTGTTTGCAGCCGTCACATCCCCTCTGCAACACGCAATAATTTCATCGAGGAATCCGTTGCTTCGGGCTGTTTTCGATAGTATTGATAACATCATCATCATTATTTTATCGAGGCCAGACATGTCCATCCGTTTTGCCCGCAAAGCCGATTGTGCTGCCATTGCGGAAATTTATAACCACGTCGTGTTGTATACGGCGGCTATCTGGAATGACCAAACGGTTGATGCAGATAACCGCATTGCCTGGTTTGAAGCGCGGACCATAGCAGGTTATCCGGTGCTGGTAAGTGAAGAAGATGGCGTAGTGACGGGATATGCCTCGTTTGGCGACTGGCGTAGTTTCGATGGTTTTCGCCATACCGTGGAACATTCGGTTTATGTCCATCCCGATCATCAGGGCAAAGGTCTGGGGCGTAAATTGTTAAGCCGATTGATTGATGAAGCGCGGGATTGCGGGAAGCATGTCATGGTCGCCGGGATCGAATCGCAAAATCAGGCCTCGCTGCATCTGCACCATTCGCTGGGATTTGTCGTCACCGCACAAATGCCGCAGGTGGGCACTAAATTTGGGCGCTGGCTGGATCTGACATTTATGCAGTTGCAACTCGACGAACGCACTGAACCGGACGCGATCGGATGAATCAGTCGCTCACCCTTGCTTTTTTGATTGCCGCCGGAATTGGTCTGGTAGTCCAGAACACGCTGATGGTGCGCATCACCCAGACCTCCTCTACCATTCTCATCGCCATGTTGCTGAACTCACTGGTGGGGATTGTGCTCTTTGTTTCTATTTTATGGTTTAAACAAGGCATGGCGGGGTTTGGCGAACTGGTGTCCAGCGTGCGCTGGTGGACACTTATACCCGGCTTGCTGGGATCGTTTTTTGTCTTCGCCAGTATCAGCGGATATCAGAATGTGGGAGCGGCGACAACTATTGCAGTACTGGTCGCCAGCCAGCTAATTGGCGGTCTGATGCTGGATATCTTCCGCAGTCATGGCGTACCACTACGGGCGTTGTTCGGCCCAATTTGTGGCGCAATTTTACTTGTGGTTGGCGCCTGGTTGGTAGCCAGACGCTCATTTTAATCAGAGGATGGTGCCGCCTTTGGTTAACTGTTCGTGGCGCGCTTCCATATCTTCTTTATGCTTGCGACCGTGATGAGCAATAGCGGTGCGCAAACGCTGCTGCTGGGTGTAGCGATCTTCCCGACTTAACTCCGCGTCATCGCTCAGGGCGATTAATAATTCGTTCATATGGGCAATGACGCTCTCTTCAATCGCGGCATCCACGCGCGCGATGACTTCATCCAGATGCGACATACTTTCTCCTTAGCCACTTGTGAAATTTATCGATTCATCCAAATGATATAAGTCTGCGTGGTGCCGTCAAGCCAGTGAGTAAGATTTAAAACAGTGAAAACAACAGCGCCACCGGGAAACTCATCGGCCATGTTGCCCCCACCAGAAAGGCGCTTAAGAAACGGATGCGTTTCTTATCGTGAGAAAGAAACCAGGTGATAAGAAATGCGATTGCTGCCATAACCGCATAAAAAACAAGCATGTGTTGATAGAGAGACATGTACGGGCGTCCAGCCAGATGAATAAAACGCGCGCAAATATGCGTCATTTTTTGACGTGCATCAAGTTTTTTCACCAGTTTGAGAAAAAATCATCAAACAGCAACTTGCCCTTATTCATCTTCAGAATGAGTATTATTGCGGATTTTCTTAACCCGTACTATACACATAGGGGCAATGATAAAAGGTGGCAAAAATGAATGTTTCCAGTAGAACTGTAGTACTGATAAATGTCTTTGCTGCTGTTGGTTTGTTTACTCTTATCTCTATGAGATTTGGCTGGTTTATTTGATGTAGTGATTTTGCACGCAGCACGTACTGTCAGAGAAATCAGTGCTCTGACAGTACGCAAGATCATCTCATACTCT
>ERZ1034763.923-NODE-923-length-10861-cov-4.827318_pt1 | contig 10861 bp, 2 predicted proteins | sample MGYA00520701_ERZ1034763 | MGnify/ENA primary metagenome ERZ1034763 (study PRJEB33766, sample SAMN09781707) | gut metagenome | biome: gut microbiome | host: Homo sapiens | place: Madagascar | study: EMG produced TPA metagenomics assembly of the PRJNA485056 data set...
ACAGCTCGGAATGAAAGAAAGCGATACTTACAGGGTTGTTGATTTTCATACCATCACAAAAAATGTACAAAGAAAATATACAAAAGAACAGCTTCACGAAGTAGGTGTTATCGAGGGTGAATTGATGCATCTTTTGCCAGACGCGCTTATTTACAGAAATATGGATCAGATTGTTATGATTCAACAGGTAGATTCCGATCAGACAGAACTGGAGTATCAGAAAGAGATGGAAGAAGTAGAGGATGTTATCCAGCGAAGCATCCTTTATAGAAAGAAAGATACAGACTTTCAGATTGGTATAGGAAAAAGTGTGGAAGGGTATCAACGGCTGAAAGAATCTTATCACGAAGCAAGTCGGGCTATCAAGTATATAGACATTATCCGCCAGGTGACTGGTGATAAGAATAAGTCAGTAGTACATTATTCGAGCCTCGGATTTTTCCAGATATTCGGCGAAATTGATGATGTGACGGAACTGGAAAGATACATTCCGGAAACATTAAAGAAATTATATTTATATGATGATGAACATAAGGGAGAATTGATTACAACCTTGCAGATGTATCTTAGAAATAACCAAAGCATCAGGAAAACTGCAGGTGCAATGTTTGTTCATTATAGAACGATATCTTACAGGCTTGAAAAAATAAAACAAATTTCCGGAATTAATTTTGACAATGCAAATGAAGTGCTGGCAGTCAGTAATGGTCTGATTATTTATAAAATGTTAAAAGAAATAGAATAGAAAAAGAAAGAGAAATCGTGTTGAGGCATGGTTTCTTTTTTTTGAACGAAGTTCATAAAAAGATATTAATGGAGAATATCGATACAATGGAACAGATTTTACAAAAAAAAGGATAAATATTTTCAGTGATCGTACATTATATTAACCGGTTTCAATCTGTATAATTGGGAAAATGATGAGAAAATATTTCAGGAAAAGAATCACTGCTACAGAGGATAGTATTTTTTTGAATATAAACTAAGACCACGCAGAGTTTAGGTTAGAGGGATAACGATGCAACTAAAAAATTCAACAGATTACGCAATTAGAATTGTGTGTTACTTAGCAGCGCAGGAACGGATGGTATCTACATCAGAATTGTCACGGAAGCTAAATGTTTCTGCTAATTATGTTCTGACAATAGCAAAAAAACTGAAAGATGCAAAAATAGTCACTGCCTGTGAAGGTACAAATGGTGGCTATATGCTGGCAAAACAGCAAGACTGGTTAAAAAGGCAAAATTAAAGTAACAATTGAAGGCAAAAGATTAGAGGTCCAGATATGAAGAAAAAAAGAAGGATAGAGAACAGAATTATCGCAGTAATACTATGTATGGCTATCTTATTTTCTCAAGTGAATATTGCGGATGCGGCAGATCTGAATCCATCAGGTACCAACACGAGTCAAGTGGCCCTTTCTGATGAAACCAATATGAGTAATGATGAAGCATCAACCGAATCCTCAGTTTCAGATGAAATAAATGGCACCACGGAATCCGAATCTAAGATATCGGAGGAAACAAGTGAAAACTCGAAAAATGACGAATCGGAATCGTCCGGTGGAAATGTTAAAGCGGAATCAACAGATAATATAGATGCTTATTATAAGGATAGTAAAATATGCATTTATAATTATGAACAGTTAAAACAGATTGGTTCAGATGCTTATGTTTACACGGGTGATAAGGACGGAAAGATTGGTTTTGGAGATGTAGTAAAGAGTGAAGGCACAGAGCTGAAATACGGTGCAGATGCCCAGTACATTTTGATGAATGACATCCAGATGAACTCTGAACAGATTTGGTCAGTACCGGATTCCTTTACCGGAACCATAACAGGTACGGAAGTAGAAGAAAACGAAACACCAACGCTGTATGATAAGGAAACAGATACAATCTACATATACAATCCATATCAGTTAATGGTACTTGCACAAGAAGAATCTGAAACGGAACCAGTTATGACATTGGATTATGATGCACCACAGTTTGGTATGGGGCAGATGATTTATCCGGATGGAGAAGATCAGGAGTATCTGACTTATAGTAAGTCTCATAATTACGTGTTATCGCAGAAGTTTAATTCAGATAAGCCGGAATTGGTTGCGGATCAATTGCCAGAAAAAGCGGCGAATGGAGTTCAGTGGCTAGATGGTGAGCATGCAGATGGAAGAACAAAACCGGGACAGCTATATGTAGAAGTTTCCGGGAAGAAATATATTCTGATCGGAAATGAATCACAGCTACGGGCAATTGGAAGCAATAAGAGCGTAACTCCGAGACTGTATGTTTATTACCGTCAGGGGTTAGTAAGCGGATTACTTGGCGGAAAGCCTTTCTACACACCATACTATCCAGGCGATGCGGATCTTGGACTTGATGCTGTTGCTGCAGAAGGGGCAACTACCCATCTTTCTGGATTCCAACAAAAGCCAGATACAGTGAAAGGTGATAACTCGTATCTATATTATAAAGATAATGGTAAGTATAAGCTGGCAGATGTCGATTTGACAAGCGATGATATTGTTACGGGTCTGTTGAAGGGAGTAGGCGGACTGTTAGGGACATTATTGGGTGGTCTTACAGTAGGAACTGGTAGTTTATGTGGCGTTAACGACCAAGGGTTACCTGACAATGAAACAGCGAGTCTGGTGAAGTTAAAGCAAGAATATGGTGGTTTAAAATATTCATCCAATGCAAATTACATCATTTTCCGAGATATTGACTTATCAAAGGATGGTGTGAACTCAAATAATGAAGATGATCTTTGGACGCCACTTATGGTATCTGGTGATATCGTCGGTGCCAAGCTTTCCGGCGGCGAGACGAAGTTAGCAGATGGAAACACGATTCTGGCAACTGGAAGACCAGTCATTTCTAATGTAAATGTGAACCAGACAGAAGCAATGGATGGTTCTAAGTACATAGGAATAGGATTCTTTGGAACCATAACGAATGAAGTTAATGTAAACAATATTGGTGTCAGTGCTGGAACGGTCTCCGTATCAAATCTGGAATTACAAAATATAGATATACAAAATAATACGAATAAGCATAAAAGTACACAGACCATAATAAGTGGACTTACATCAGGGCTTGGATGGCTTGTAGGTGGTGTAGTTGATTTATTAGTAGGAGTTTTAAGCTTTGGAAACATAAACTTGAATTTGCAAGATACATTATCATCACTTTTAAATGCAAGAGCAGAGGATCCGACGATTTATGCAACAGGTGCATTTGCCGGAAGGCTAGTGGGAGATGTTTCCATTGAAAACTGTGATGTGACAGGAAAAGTCAGTGTCTCGAATATTAATGATCGTACTGGCGGGTTTGTCGGTTATACGGAAGGCGTAACAGAGTATGACGGATTGTCAACAGTGCTCAAGGTAACGGTAAATGCGTTATCGTCACTGTTAAATGCAATTCCGGGACTTGGACTTGGAGATCTGATCACAATTCTTCTGAAGAATGGATTGACGGTAGATAGCTTAATTCCTACTGGATACAAAAACGTAAATATCAAAAACTGTCATGTAGAGAATCTGGCAGGAACAATCGGAGCTGCCGATAAAGATTATGCGGGTGGTTTCGTAGGACAGCAGGTAGGAACAAGAATCTTTGACTGCTCCGTGGAAAATAGTAGTTATTCTGTAACTGCAAAAGAATACGGTGGAGGATTTGCAGGAATCAGTAGAGATGCGGAAATCCGAGGATTGTTAAGCAATGTAGGTGTTGAACTTATTCGAGTAATGCAGCCACAGAGTGTCTTGTTAAATTGCAATCTGACAGGATGCAATGTCTCAGTATCAGGTGAAAATTATCAAGGCGGTATCGTAGGAGCACAGGCAAACAGTTATGCGGTCAACTGCGGAGTGAATGGAAGCATCGCAGTTAAAGCAAGTGGAAGTTATGCCGGCGGTGTGAGCGGTATTTCAACAGTTGGATGGATTACAAACCTTGGAAATAAAGAAGTCAAAGATGTAAGCCTTTTGACAACAGTGAAAGATTTATTGACAAAACTCTTGTCCAGTGATCCGGAAAAAGCAGGTATGCTCTTGTCACTTGTAGGAATTGCACCATCAGCAATCCTGGGATGTAACATAGATTGTTCATCGGTTTCAGTTGAGGCTGGTAAGAGTTATTCCGGTGGTATTCTTGGTGGTGGCGATGGTGTCTATATTGCAGAATCTAGTCCCGAATATTTAAATAAACTTCCGTACTGGAAACATGGCGGAGAGGATGCAAGCAGTGTAGCCCAAAGAGATAATGTGCTTACAGGATTAAAAACAGTTACGGCAAACGAAAATCGTGCCGGAGGTATTGCAGGAAGTGTAACAACAGCAAATGTCACAGGACTTTTAAATAATACGCTTGGAATCGGAAACTTCCTTGGATTTACTGTGCATCATGTAACAGTGATGGGAGCAAATGATGGATATACAGTTGAAGCAAAAGAAAATTATGCCGGCGGAGCGCTTGGCGAGGCTGTTGGTGGAGATGTGGATACTGTAACATTGAATCAGGTAAAATCTGTTACAGCGAAAAACAGAGTTGGTGGTTTTATCGGTTGTGCAGGTCCGGGAGATCTGGTAGGTGGAAATGGACTGACTTTGAATCTGTTAGGACTGAACAATTTGCTGAAAGTAGAAAATCTGCTTTCTGTGGCAGAAGGTGTCAGAGTTAAAATCAACGAAGCTCATGTAAATGGCATCGCAGGAGGCATGACTGTAGAAGCAACAGGTGCAAATTCCAACGGCGAAGTAGTGGATTATACAGCCGGTGGTTTCATCGGAAAGAGTAACAGCTGTGAGATCATTAAGTCTGATGTGAAAAATTTAAAAGAAGTAACAGCAAATGATACAGATGGTTTTGCAGGAGGATTTGTAGGTTCTTCACAGACCGGAGGTCTTGCAGATGTAGCTGGTGAAGCGGATGTCAAGGCTTTGCTAAATGCAAATAAGTTGTTAGGTGCTGTCACGTACTTGCTTCCTTCTTATACAGAGTGCACGGTTACTTATGTTGATAAAGGCGGAGTTGCTGCAGATACAGCTGGCGGTTTTGTCGGAAACTTCCAGAGTGGAACGGTTAACAACCAAGGCGCAGGAGAAGGTAGCTATTATTCTGTCTATAATCTGGATCATGTAAACGGGCAATCTTATGCCGGAGGCTTTGGTGGAAATGTTTACTCCGGAGCATTGGCAGATGCTGGGAAAGGAATCAGTATTCTTGGAGGTATCACGGGGCTGAATATTAATGTCAGAGATTTACTGAACCTGATTAATGCTTACATTCCATATGTGCAGTATGGAGGAGTCAAGTCAGACAACGGATTTACAGTTACGGCCAACAAAACGAAATCAGGGGACAGCAATTCCGGAAGCGCCGGAGGATTTATCGGATACGGAAGTGGTGTTCAGGTAAGCTACTGTGATGTTACGAGTCTGAAACATACGTATGTCACAGAACCTGAGAAAGGTTTAGAAGACACAGATAGCTCAAACTATTTTAATGATAAGCAAAGCAAGTATGCAGTAACCGGAGCCAGATATGCCGGTGGCTATATCGGCTATATGGATATCGGTTCCGCAGCTTCTGTTGGAAAAGGTCTGAGTGTCCTCGGCAAATCGATAGGAATTAAGAGTGTGCTGGATGCATTGAATGTCGTTGTTTCTACAATTGAGCATTCCAATGTTACAGGAAATGTTGGAGGATTTGCAGTAAAAGCGTCATGGAAAAATACCGCATCCGATGCATCAGAAAATGATGTTCTTGGAGATGCAGGAGGATTTGCCGGAAAGATTTCCGGTGGACATATTCAGGATTCAAATTCCTATAACTTTTCTTATATCATCGGACAGATTACAGCCGGTGGTTATGTGGGAGATCTTGAGCCGGGAAATGTGGCAAATGTACTTGGCGATACTGGTATCTTAGGTGGTCTTGTTGATGTGTCAGATACATTGGCATCATTAGCAGAGGACTTTGTACCGACGATCAGAAACAGTTCTACGACTTGTATTCCTTGTGGTGGTGCGGTTCGTGCAGATGCGGACTCAACAACACAGGTACAACGAGGTATGGCAGGAGGTTATGCAGGGCATAATGAAGGCGGCCACATTTGGGGAAACAATACAAAGAAATGGAAAGGTAAAGATTATACCGAACCAACAAGTGTCTGCAAAGCAGTCCGGATCCGATCAGTATACGGAAAAGAAATTGCAGGCGGTTTCACAGGACTTATGGAGTCAGCCGATACTGCAAGTACCGGAAACCTGTCCTTATTATGGAAACTGGTAAAAGTAGACAACATCCTGGGAGCGCTTAGCATTGTCTATCCGACAGAAGAAAATACTGCAGTTTACGGACCACTTGCCCAGATGGATTATAAAAACTGGAATGATTGGGTAGAATTCGTCGGTAAAAAAGGTGGTTACGGAAGTGATCTTGCTGAGCATGGAACAGTAAAAAGTCAAGAAGAACTGGATGATATCATTGAAAAGTATGCTTACGGATACAATGTCGTAGCAGGAAGAGAAAATTACCAGGATGAGATAAAACTGGCGAATGGCGGAGCAGCCGGAGGCTATGTTGGATCGATGCAGACCGGAACCATTACAAATGGACAGGCTTATCAGGCGAAGACAATTAAAGGAATCCGATGCGCCGGAGGTTTTGCAGGAGAAATGATAAACGGCGGAGCAGCTGATCTTGGTGGTATTAATATACTTGGCCTTGATCTTCAATTAGGACAAATGATCAAAGTCCTTAATTTCTTTGTTCCAGTAATCAAGCAGTCTTCTGTGGAAGGTTATCAGAGTGGACTGATTGTTCAGTCAGAAGGAATAAATGACAAGGATGCCTGTGGTTATGCCGGCGGTTACGTCGGAAAACTGATTGGTGGACAAATTGGGGACGAGAAAGATTCCCGTTGTCAGGTTACAAAGCTAAGACGAGTTGACGGAAGAAGCTATGTCGGTGGATTTGTCGGAAGCTCAAGACCAGGAAGTGTTGCAACACTGAATCCTACTGCAGGAGAAGGATTACTTAGTCAGCTTCTGAATAAACTGCTAAGTAAACCAGCAGATTTGATAAAAGTATTAAATGCTACAATCGCAACGATCCGTTATGCAGATGTGGAATCCTGGGACGACTGGGGAATCATCGTAAATGGTGCTTATGCAAGTGAAAGTAATAACACTTCTTATGCAAAAGCAGCCGGAGGATTTGCCGGAAATCTGGAAGGAACAGTACTTGGCGAGAAGGATAAGGAAGACGCAGGAATTTCTGCTCAGAATATCCGTTCCGTAATCGCAGGTGAATATGCCGGAGGATGCTTCGGAATCGCAGATGTAGCCGGAGTTGCCAATATCAGTGCAGGAAATGAAACATCTCTTCTGGATAAACTTTTGCAGCTTGGTAGAACCGATGTGCTGGATGCGTTTAGAAGCTATGTATATTACGGAACTGTAAGCGGAAGTAATGATGCCGGTTTAAGTGTCAGCGCAAACACGGCGATAAGATCCGGACAGAACAATCAGGTTACCTATAGCGGAACGGCCGGAGGATTTGGCGGCTCACTGTTAAATGGTTCTGTGAAAAACAGTAAAGTAACGAACTTAAGTAATGTAAGAGGGTTAAATAGCGTCGGAGGATTTGTAGGCTATTCTGGAAAGAGCGGAGTGGTTAAGGCAGATAAGATCGATGTTCTTGGAGATAATAAAGGACAGTTGCTTGGTGGAGCACTTGGAGTTCTGGATATTTTTGGTTCTCACATTGATGACTGTACAGTTACAGGAACTGATGATGGTTACACAGTACAAAGCACTGGCGGAGAGGAGCAGATTGCCGGAGGATTTATCGGATATGCAAATCTAGCAAGAATGTCGAATTGTACAGCAGGTGACAAGACGAACCAGAAAATTGGATTAAAACAAGTGGCATCAGGAGGAACAGCCGGAGGATTTGCCGGACGAACAAGCTTTGCTTACCTTGCAGATCTGAAAGTGGATTCTGGAGCAGTGAATGTAATATTCTCGGTTGTTAATCAACTTGTAAAAGCACTATATCTGGATAAAATTCAGGATTCCAATTTTCTGAAGATTAATCTTGGAATTATCAAAGTGGATGCACTGTATGATGGCAAACTGCTTCACGTAAATCTGCTTGGATTGGATATCTCTGTAGGACTTTCGAAGAAGTCAACAGATAACAAGCAGGAGACAGATCTTGCAATTATTACGATCGGAGATTCATCCATCAAACTTCCATGTAATGAAAATGGACTTTTGAATGATGATGATGCGAAATCTAATATCAGTGTAAACCTGATCAAAGCGAATCGTACAAAAATCACTGACAGTAATGTTTACGGTGTAAGCTACGGATACGATGTCTATGCAGGTGGAGCTGGAAACGACAAAGATGGTTCTGCAGATATTGCTGGACAAAGCGGCGGCTTTGTAGGATTTAATGATGAAGGGCTCTTAAAGAACAACAACATGTATTACTGTGATGTGGTTCGTGGAACAAAAAATCTTGTTGGTCCATTTAGCGGAAAGAGTAAGTTGGATTCTGTATATGGAGCTGTCACACAGGAGAAGGTGGAAGGCGAGAATAACAATTACCGTATTTACAGAAAGCTGGATGTAGCGCTGGATCAAATCAAAAACGGTTCAGACAAGCTGAATCTAAGCTATGAAAAAGATACTTCCAGTGGATGGGATATTTACACGCTGGGTCATATGAAGTCGGTAAAAAGCTATGATACTTTGCAAAATGCAAAGCTGACAGATAATACTTCATCTACGACAGCAGAGCTTAAAGCATATGAATCATCAGCAAAAGCAGTATTGATGGCAGATACTAAAACAACATTGAACACAGGAGAAAGTGATACTCCGGAGCCATCCGAGTCACAGGATCCATGTGATGAACATATCAAGCTGACAATCAATAAAGTTTGGAAGGATCTAAATAATAAAAAACGTCCGAATAACATTACGGTAACGATATCTCGTACCTGGACAGATGCAAACGGTATAGAACAGACAAAAACTGTTCCAGGATATGAGAGCCATATTATAAATGGTTCTAGTGATAAATCTACCTGGCAGGAAGTCATCAAAGGACTTCCAGCATATATGACGGATGAAAATAAAACCATTCATTATTACACATATTTCGTTACAGAAAAAGAAATAGATGGTTATACGACAACGATAAAAAAATCGGATGATGGATTTACGTTTACGATAACCAACAAACATTTCCCAGGACTTCCGGATACCGGAGGACAGGGAAGAAACTTTATTTACCTGATAGCTATTCTGCTTTTCCTTGTATATTTCATTATGAGATATAAAAAAATAAGGGAAACAAAAAGAGCAGAAAACTATAAAAAAGAAAAATTCTCAAAGAAAAGGAGACAAATGTTATGAAACGAATGAAAAAAATCATGGCAGTACTGCTGGCAGCGATTATGACAATGGCGATGGCAGTGACAGCATTTGCTGGTGAAGGAGCATCGGGAACAAACACACTTACAGTTAATGTGAAAACAGGAGAGGGTGTTCCAACACAGACACTCAAAGATCAGACAATTAAACTGTACAAATTGTTTGATGTGACAGAGTCAGGAGAAGGACAGAACAAGAACTATGCATATACAGTGAGTACAGCAACTGGTTATAAAGAAGCGATTAAATCAGCCCTTGGAACATCATTTACAGGAACAACAGATGAGGATTATGCAGCAGCTGTTTTAGCTCTTAAAGATACAGAAGGTGCAGTACAGAAGTTTGCAAATGATTTTACTGCAGATGCACTGACAAAGAATTTATCAGCAACAGCAACTTCTAATAAAATCACAGATAGCAAAACATCTTATGAATTTACAGGATTAGATGCAGGTTACTACTTAGTTTATGTAACAGGTGGAAAAGAGATTCAGTCTTCTTTAGTTACAGTAGATGCAACAACAAATACTGTAAACTTAAAAACAGAAGCACCAAGCATTACAAAAACAGCAGACAAAGAGACAGTAAGCATCGGACAGGTAGTTAAATATACAGTAACAGGTGTTATTCCGGATACAACAGGATATGACCAGTATGTATATAAAATCCACGATGAATTAACTAAAGGTCTTGATTTTGTAAATGATGAAAATGGAACAGCTCTTGAAGAAGATGCTACAACAGTTAAGGTAACAGTAGCATTTGGAGAAGGAGTTACAGATGCAAGCAAAGCACCTACAACAGCAACACTTGATACAACAAACAAGAAAAAAATGTCTCTTGATCTGTCTGCATGGGTAAGAGCTAATCAGACAAACAAAGGAAAAGAATTTACAGTTACATATTATGCAAAAGTAAATGCAAACGCTGTTGTAAAAGAAAACAACAAGGCTCATTTAGAGTATGGTAACGATCCAAGTAATAAAACAGAAACAACACCAGTTGAAGTAAAAACACCGACCTACCCGTTAGACATCTTAAAGATTAAAAAAGATAGTACTCCAGAAGAAATCTTAGCAGATGCACATTTTACTTTGTACGCTTCAACTACAGAAGGTAACATTGATGAAAGCAAACCTATTAAAGTAACAAAAGATGCTGAAGGTAAATATTCTTATGCAGCTGATCAGGCATCAACAGATCCTAGCGTGATTACTGATATGGTAACAGTTGCAAACAAGATTGATGGACAGGGATACAACTTACATATTAACGGTCTTGCAGCAGGAACATATTATTTGAAAGAGACAAAAGCTCCAGAGGGTTACAATAAGCTGACAGCTCCGATTAAAGTAACAATCGAAAAAAGCAAAGATGCAACTGATGTAAGCCAGTGGACTCTGA
>ERZ1034763.924-NODE-924-length-10844-cov-4.682176_pt1 | contig 10844 bp, 5 predicted proteins | sample MGYA00520701_ERZ1034763 | MGnify/ENA primary metagenome ERZ1034763 (study PRJEB33766, sample SAMN09781707) | gut metagenome | biome: gut microbiome | host: Homo sapiens | place: Madagascar | study: EMG produced TPA metagenomics assembly of the PRJNA485056 data set...
GTAAGCCAAACCCAGTTTAACCTCACCCGTTAAGCCGCATCGTCTGAAATCAGCCAGGGCTCTTTTGTAAGTAACGTGCTTAAACGCTTTTACCGTTAATTTCTCGAGTTCGTGCATAATTATAGTATTTTTAATTTATTTCTGCCGATTATTCTAAATCAAAGCCCTCAAAAGTCAAACAAAAACTCCCCGATATTTCTATCAGGGAGCTTTTGCAAGTTTGGCGTATCCTTATTCGGCTACTTTGAACTCTGACATATATTCAAGCAGAGAACGTTTTTCTTTGACATTCTCCTGAGCTTTGTTCAGCAGAGTTTCGTAACGCTCCGGATTCTGTTTGTTGACAATCTGGAAACGTGTTTCGTTGGCCATATAGTCGGACAACGGTTTAGACGGCGCTTTGGAATCCAAGCTCAACGGAGCTTTGCCTTCTTTGATGTTTTCAGGATTGTAACGATACAGCGGCCAAGAACCGGACTCAACGGCGGCCTTTTGGTGGCTTAAACCGTCAATCAGGTTGAAGCCCTGAGCGATACAGTGCGAGTATGCAATAATCAATGACGGGCCGTCATAGGCTTCGGCTTCGTTCATGGCTTTGATGACTTGAGCGTCATTAGCGCCAATGGAAACCTGAGCGACATAGACATTGCCGTAAGACATGGCAATCATGCCCAAATCTTTCTTCGGTAAGGACTTACCGGCTGTGGCAAATTTGGCCGAAGCGCCCATCGGGGTTGCTTTGGACTGTTGTCCGCCGGTGTTGGAGTAAACACCCGTGTCCATAACCAAAATATTGATGTTTTTGCCGCTGGCAATGGCATGATCCAATCCGCCGAAGCCGATATCATAAGCCCAGCCGTCGCCGCCCAAAATCCAAACGGATTTCTTAATCAGGTAGTCGGCCAGCTTATCCAAATGTTTGGCTTCAGCTGTGTTGATTCCGGCCAATTTGGCACGCAATTGTTTAACCAAATCGCGCTGAGCGTCAATCATCTGATCGTCTGTCTGCGGGTTGCTCAAAATCTTGTCGGCCAAATCGGCGCCGATTTTATCTTTCAAGCCTTCCAACAGCTGTTTGGCAAAAGAGGTCTGCTGATCAATAGAGAAGCGCATACCCAAACCAAACTCGGCGTTGTCCTCGAACAAAGAGTTTGCCCAAGCCGGACCATGGCCTTTTTCATCTTTGGCATAAGGCGTTGTGGGCAGGTTGCCGGAGTAGATTGACGAGCAGCCCGTTGCATTGGCAACAACCATGCGGTCGCCAAAGAGCTGAGTCAACAATTTGACATAAGGTGTTTCACCGCAGCCGGCGCAAGCACCAGAGAACTCGAACAACGGCTGAATCATCTGAGTGGTCTTGGGCAGATTCTTTGCAACTTCGGTGCGTTTAACATAAGGCAAAGTCTCAAAGAACTTCCAGTTGGCCTTTTCGGCTTCCAGATGGTTTTCGATGTGATCCATATTGAGCGCTTTCTTCTCAGGATCAGCTTTGTTTTTGGCCGGACAGGCCGATGTGCAGATGCCGCAGCCTGTGCAGTCTTCGGGAGAAATTTGCAGGATAAATTTCTTATCAGCAAATTCTTTACCCTTGTAAGCGGCTGATTTCAAAGTCTTCGGCGCGTTTTTGAGCTCGTCTTCCGAGGCAACTTTCATACGGATAACGCCGTGCGGGCAAACTATAGAGCATTTGCCGCATTGGATACATGTTTCAGGATCCCAAACCGGAATTTCGGTCGCGATGCAGCGTTTTTCGTATTGAGTTGTTCCTGTGGGCCATGTGCCGTCGACAACATCATTGAAAGCCGAAACCGGAAGTTCGTTTCCGCGGTCGGCAATGATTTCGCCGGTGACTTTTTGAACGAATTCAGGGGCGTCTGCCGGAACAGGCAGATGACGATGGAATGTCGAGGTGACCTCTGTCGGATAGGCAACTTTGTGCAAGTGAGCCAAAGAAGCATCAACCGCGGCAAAGTTCTTTTGAACAATGGCGTCGCCTTTCTTGGAGTAGGTCTTCTTAATAGCGTTTTTAATCTGAGCAATGGCTTCATCTTTGGGCAAGATGTTTGAAATGGCAAAGAAGCAAGCCTGCATGATGGTGTTAATACGCTGACCCATTCCGGTCTCGCGGGCAACCTCAACAGCGTTGATTGTGTAGAAGTCAAGCTTTTTGGCAATCATTTCCTGCTGAACCTCGATGGGGAGTTTGTCCCAAACTTCCTCAGCGCTGTAAGGCGCGTTCAAAAGGAATGTGGCACCCGGTTTGGCAATTTTCAAAATATCGACTTTTGCCATGAACGGGAACTGGTGGCAGGCGACAAAGTCGGCTTTGTTAATCTGATAAGCCGCTCTAATCGGATTGTCCGAGAAACGCAAGTGAGAGGTTGTCATAGAACCGGATTTGCGCGAATCGTAAACAAAATAGCCCTGACCGTATTTTCCGGCGTCTTCGGCAATGATTTTGATTGAGTTTTTGTTGGCACCGACCGTTCCGTCTGCGCCCAATCCATAGAAGACGGCGCGGACAACATCTTTGCCTTCGGTGTCGATATCATCGCTGAAGGGCAGGGACGTGTTGTTGACATCGTCATTGATACCGACGGAGAATCCGTTAATCGGCTTCATGGAAGCACCGTTGTCATAGACTGCGCGAACCATTCCGGGGGTAAATTCTTTGGACGACAAGCCATAGCGGCCGCCGAAAATGCGCGGCATAGAGGCGATTTCGCCTTTGGCAAAAGCCTGAGTCAATGTGGCGACAACATCCAAATACAAAGGTTCGCCGATAGAGCCGGACTCTTTGGTGCGATCCAAAACATTAACGACTTTGACCGACTTCGGCAAAGCTTTTAAGAAAGATTTCTCGGGGAACGGACGATATAGGCGGACTTTCATCAAGCCGACTTTGTAACCGTTGTTGTTGAGGTATTCGATTGTTTCCTCAACGGTCTCGGCGCCTGAACCCATAATGACGATAACCTGTTCGGCGTCTTCAGGGCCGACATAATCAACGACATTGTATTTGCGTCCGGAAATTTTGGCGAATTTGTTCATTTCTTCCTGAACAATGCCTTCAACCTGATTATAGAACTTGTTGCAGGCTTCGCGTCCTTGGAAGAAGACATCGGGGTTTTGAGCCGTGCCGCGAACAACCGGCGCTTCAGGACGCAGAGCGTGCTTGGCGTTGAACTGATAATCAACACCCTCTAACATGGCGCGCAAATCGTCGTCAGAGAGCAATTTAATCTTTTTGATTTCGTGCGAGGTGCGGAATCCGTCAAAGAAGTGCATAAACGGAACGCGCGAACGCAAAGTTGATGTCTGGGCGATGGCCGCAAAATCGTGAGCCTCTTGAACAGAGTTTGAGCACAACATTGCAAAACCCGTCTGGCGGCAGGACATAACGTCGGAGTGATCGCCAAAGATTGACAACGCATGATAAGCCAAAGAACGCGCCGCAACGTGCATAACAAACGGGCTCAATTCGCCGGCGATTTTATACATGTTGGGGATCATCAACAAAAGGCCTTGAGAGGCTGTGAATGTTGTGGTTAAAGAACCGGCCTGAACAGCGCCGTGGCAGGCACCGGCGGCACCGGCTTCGGATTGCATTTCCTGAACCTCGGGAATAACGCCCCACAGGTTCTTTTGTTTGGCGGCAGACCACGCATCGGCCCATTCGCCCATCGGAGAAGACGGGGTAATCGGGTAGATAACGCAGACTTCGTTCATGCGGTGGGCAACGGAAGCGGCAGCCTCGTTACCATCCATCATTTTCATTTTTACTTCAGACATCTTTCATCCTTAAAGAAGTTAACGTTAACAAAATAAAAAAAGCCCTGTAAATAAGACGGTTTAGCGCCTGATCTACCGGCAAAAAGAGTAAACGAGAATCTTTTACTGCGGTTTTTATACCATTGCCGTTTCAAAAAATCCAGCAAAAAAAGAATCTTTTACCGAGGGATTGAGCATTTTTTATTTGTGTAAAAAGTGCAAAAAATCTTTTCCTGTTTTTTGAAAAAATATCTATACTGTTTACGATTGTTTGAACATCAATTTTATTTATAATTTATAAAGGAGAATTGTTATGAAAAAGTTTTTTGCCGTTATGGCTGCTGTTTTGGCTTTTACAACCGTTGCCCATGCCGAATGGGATGTTACATCGGCCGCTAATAAGGTCAAAGAAACAGCCGATGCCGCCACAGCCAAAATAGAGGCTCAGAAGAGCGAAGCGGCGGCCAAAAAAGCTCAGGTCGAAGCCGACAAAGCCGCTAAAAAGGCCGAGCAGGAAAAAGCCATTAATGATGCCAAAGAGAGCTTGGAGAATTTGAAGGGGGCTCTTTCAAAGTAAAAAAGGCGTCTAGCTGGCAACTAATACAGAACAATCGAAGAACCGGCTCGGTCATGTAGGCTCAACTACACTCCCGTCGCCGGTTTTCTCAGTTCTTATTATTTGCGCACGCTATCCACCTTTTTTTGTGTATTGTGCCGACTTTTGTTTGTATCCGCTCCAAATATCAGACTTTTTTCAAAAGGCGTCTAGTGGTTTTCTAGAGCGATTTTAGCGGTGCATGTAAAAAATCTTTGTATAACTTTCCGAAACAGATTGAAACGGAGAGGAAAGATAATAGGTTAAACGGAGAGTAAAAAGGAGAACTTTTGCTCTCCTTTTGAGGTATAAAAACGAGGTTCTAGGCGTGGCATTTTTTGATAACATCAACAAATTGAACGGACTTGCGGCATGTGCCGCGGGCGGTTCAAATATGTGCCTCGTCTTACCCCTACAGTTTCTAGGCTTTCCGCGCATTCGCAACGGGGAGGTGTGATATGGTGAAAAGTATCACGCTGACGGCGTCAATGCGGAGCAACTTAAACAGCCTCAAAAACATCTCCAAACAAATGAACACGACGCAGGAAAGGCTTTCGACAGGCAAGAAAGTCAATTCCGCGATTGACAATGCGTCAAGTTATTATCAAGCCAGAGCCCTCACAAACAGAGCCTCGGACTTAGACGCCTTATTAGATGCGATGGGACAGGGGATACAAACAATCCAAGCGGCGACGCAAGGCCTGACAAGCGGGGTGTCGTTTTTAGAGCAAGCGTCAGCTGTTGCAAATGAGGCTTTAAGTCAAATTGGTGCGACCTCAGGTGCAGGGACGACAGCGGGCAAATCGATAGAAGATTATATCGCCGAGGGCTATACGGCCGTTGGCACAGAGGCAGAGCTTCAAGCCGCTATTGCCGCAGGCGCAAAAGTTGTCCTTTCAGGCGACATTACCTTAACAACTGAGCTCCGTATCACAGCGGCGAATGTGACTTTAGACGGCAACGGGCACAAAATCTCTTACACTGCTACAGAATCCGGTAAATCAGCCATAGAGATAGATGGAACCGGAAACAGTGCAAGCATTAGCAATTTGAAAATTTTCGCCTCAGGAGAAAAAGTTGCCGGTATCAGGGTGTTGAACGGCGGTAAATTGACGTTAGATAATACCTTTGGAATTACGGTTAGCGGCACAGGGGCACAAAGACTTGCCAATGGCAATGTTGCAGCAATGGAGATTTACGACGGACAAGCAAATACAAAAGCCATTCTCGACCAAATCGGAGAAGCCGGACTGGCAGCCAGTGCAGCAAGCCAATTTTATGTCGGTGACAAAAACGGCGACTTCGGCCAAGGTAAATGGTATTTGCCTTCAATAGGCGAGTGGATGGAATTTTACGGCACAGACACTAGCAAAATAACGGGCAGAGGCAGCTTAACCGGTGCTATAGGCGATAAGATGCTCCTTATCAATAACGCCTTGAATGCGCTTGCTACCAAAGGTGTTGATGCGGCAGCTCTCCGCTCCTTTCCTTATTGGTCCTCGTCTGAGGAGACTTCAGGCACTTCATGGAGGATCGACGGAAGTGATGGCGACTTGGAAAGCTATTATAAGGATTTCACGGGCGCCATGCGTTGTTCTCAGCTTTTAAAAAATATTTTTAATCCGTCCGCGGATGGAACGGCGCCCAAAGTGGGCGATGTCATGTATGAAGATAAAACGTGGGGTTTGGCGGCGGATTACGACGGCAGCAAAAAGGTCGTCGGCGTGATTGCGGCCGTCTCGGGAGACGGATGCGATGCGACAATTATCAACCTGAGGGACTTGACGTTTAGCTCATTTTTCGGCACGGGGAATTTTAATCCGGATAATCCGTATGGCGGGAGGTTTAAAGTGACATATTGGGGCAATAGAAATATAGACATTACGGGGATTCAAAACCTTGAAAACGATATATTCTCTTCACTGCTTCAAACCCGCGGTGAGATTGAAGTTACAAATACATTTTCTTCAGATACGTCGACCAGACAAATTGCTGACTCGCTCATCGATCAATATAACAAAGCTTTTGAGCAGTATGATAAATTAATTAATGACTCATCATATCAAGGCGTTAATTTACTCAAAAATGAAAAATTGGACGTTGTGTTCAACGAAACCCGAAATAACAAGTTGACGATTCAAGGGCAAGATATGAGCTCCGCCGTGTTAGGGCTTTCAAAAGCAAATTGGACAACGCAAAGGGATATTGCGAATTCAATCCAAGAACTTTTAGCTGCTGTTAACAAAATCCGCACGTTTCAATCAGAACTCGGAAATAATTACACTATAATCCAAACGCGGCAAAACTTTACCGAGGCGTTGACAGATGTCCTTGAAACAGGCGCGGATAATTTAGCATTGGCTGATATGAATGAAGAATCTGCGAATTATTTGGCGCTCCAAACCCGCCAACAACTCGCCACCAACGCTCTTTCCCTTGCTGCAAATTCCGCCCAGAGCGTGCTTGCCTTGTTTGGATGAAAATTCTTCTACTAAGAAAAAATAAAAAGCCCTGATTTTTCATCAGGACTTTTTAGAAAAGGACTAAAATTGTCCGTGGCAATGTTTATATTTTTTGCCGCTTCCGCACGGACAGGGATCATTTCGAGCGACTTTTCCCCATGTCCTTGGATCTTTGGGGTCTATTTTTTGCGCTCCATAGACAAACGGCGTTTGTTTTTCGGGCTCTTCGGGTGTTTGTTCGGCTTTGCCCGAGAGCAGGTTAACCGGACTTTCGTGAACTTCTTTCATCTCAGCCGGACGAGTGTTCTTTTCTTCCAAATCAGAGGCCGAATTTTGCTGAATAACCGTGCGCAGCATAATGAACGCAACTTTTTCGCCCAGCTGGTTGAGCATATCCGAAAAGAGATTGAAAGCCTCTTTTTTATATTCGTTTAAGGGATCTTTCTGCCCATAAGCCCTAAGCACAATCGTGTGGCGCATATATTCCAAGGTGGCAATATGGTCTTTCCATAAAGTATCAAGCTCCTGCAACAGAATTGATTTGCGAACCAGTTTCAAAATGTCTTTCGGCACGTTGGCGTTTTTGGCCTTTTGGGCGGCGTCGACGGCGTCGGTTACTTTTTCGACAAAGGTCTCGGCGTCTGTCTCGTCAGCGTTAATCCATTCTTCAATCGGCATAATCAGCCCTGTCAAGCGCGCCAAATCGTTTTTGATCGCCTCGGCGTTCCATTCTTTGGGCGAAGAGCCGTAAACAATGTCTTTGTAAATGACGTTGCGAATCTGGTCATGGCACATATCTGTCACGGTTTCGGAGACGTCGTCCGTTTCCATCAATTCTTTGCGCTGTTCGTAAATAACTTTGCGTTGCTCATTCATCACGTTGTCGTATTTGAGCAGATTTTTACGAATGTCAAAGTTGCGCTCTTCGACCTTTTGCTGCGCTTTTTCAAGTGCTTTGCTTATCCATGGATGAACAAGCGGTTCGCCTTCGGGGAGTCCCAGACGCTGCAACATAATGCTCATGCGTTCGGATCCGAAAATGCGCATCAGGTCGTCTTCAAGGGATAAGAAAAATTTTGATGTTCCAGGGTCGCCCTGACGTCCGGAACGGCCGCGCAATTGGTTGTCGATACGGCGGCTTTCGTGGCGTTCCGTGCCCAAGATATACAACCCGCCGGCGGCTTTGACTTTTTCTTTATCAGCTTCAACCTCGGCTTTAATCTGTTGGCGTAGAGCTTCTATTTGCTCGGGTGTTTCGTCGCCTTTGAGCGCGGTTTTGAGGCGCATGTCGACGTTACCGCCAAGCTGAATATCCGTGCCTCGGCCAGCCATGTTGGTGGCAATGGTAATGGCGCCCGATACACCGGCTTGGGCGACAATATAAGCCTCGCGTTCGTGATGGCGGGCGTTCAGAACTTCAAATTTGAGGTCAGTTTTCTTGGAAAGCAAGTCCGCAACAAGTTCCGATTTTTCGATTGAGGCTGTGCCGACCAAAACCGGCTGGCCTTTTTCGTGGCACTCGATAATTGTTTTGATAATTGCGTCAAACTTTTCTCTTTCGGTGCGGTAAATCTCGTCATGCAAATCCTGACGCGCAACAGGGCGGTTTGTCGGAATTTCGACACAGGTCAGGTTGTAAATGTCGTTAAATTCGGCTTCTTCCGTCATGGCAGTGCCGGTCATGCCTGCCAGTTTTGGATATAGACGGAAATAGTTTTGGAAAGTAATCGACGCAAGTGTTTGGTTCTCGGACTGGATTTGAACGCCTTCCTTGGCCTCAATCGCCTGATGCAGCCCGTCGGAATAGCGGCGGCCTTCCATCATGCGCCCTGTAAATTCGTCAATAATCATTACTTTGCTGTCTTTGACAATATAGTCGACGTCTTTGGTGTGCATTTTGTGTGCCCGCAAAGCCTGATTGACGTGATGAACCAGACTGACGTTGCCCAAGTCATATAAACCGCCGTCTGTGATTAGCCCGACTTGTTTGAGGAGCTCTTCAACATGGGTCATGCCTTTTTCGGTTAGGGTGACCTGACGAGCTTTTTCGTCTTTTTCATAGTCATCTTCGGACAATTTTGGAATAATACTGTTAACTAAAATATATTTTTCGGAACTGTCTTCGGCTGCGCCCGAGATAATCAACGGGGTGCGCGCCTCATCAATCAAAATGGAGTCAACTTCGTCCACAATGGCATAATTGAAAGGACGCTGAACCATATCCGACAAACGGAATTTCATATTGTCGCGCAGGTAGTCAAAGCCGAGCTCGTTGTTTGTGCCGTATAAAATATCGGCGTTGTAAGCCGCACGGCGCTGATCGTCGTCTTTTTCATGGACGATATAATCAACGGTTAAGCCCAAAAAGCGGTAAACCTGCCCCATCCATTCGGCATCGCGCTTGGCCAGATAGTCGTTGACCGTGACAATGTGCACGCCTTTGCCGTCTAATGCATTAAGGTAAGCAGCCAATGTGGCGACAAGGGTTTTGCCTTCGCCGGTTTTCATCTCGGCGATTTGGCCGTGGTGCAAAACGATACCGCCGATGAGCTGAACATCATAATGACGTTGGCCGAGAGTGCGCTTGGCGGCTTCGCGGACAACGGCAAAAGCTTCGGGCAAAAGCTCGTCTAGGGTTTCGCCTTGTTTGATTCTGTTTTTAAATTCGTCTGTTTTGGCGCGGAGCTGTTCGTCCGTCAGGGCAGAGATTTCCGGTTCAAGGGCGTTGATTCTTTCGACAACTTTGTATTGTTTTTTGATATAGCGGTCATTGGCTGAACCGAAAATTTTGCGGGCAAGGCTACCTATCATTCTTCTTATCCTTAGTTATTATAAATTATGCAATAGTCTACATTTAGTGTTTTAAATACGCAGAGTCAAGAGACTGACGGAGTTATAAACCAGCAAAAAAAATATCTTGGAATTTTTCGACTTTTTATTATATAACTTCAGAAGATGAAGTTTTTTTATGTGGAGGAAAAGGATATGAACAAAAAATATTTGCTGTTGGCGGCTTTCGGCTTGGCTTTGCTGCAGTCGGGAACGTCTTTGGCTGCCGGAAAAGACGGCGTTGCGGCTGTCGTCAACGGCAAAAAAATTACGGTTGCCGACATCAAAACTGCTTATGAAGCTAATCCGGCTGTTAAGGAAAAGGCTTCGTTTGATGAGTTTTATGAGAAAACTTTGGATATTTTTGTTGACGGCGAGATTGTTTATCAGGCGGCTGAGGCAGCTAAGGTTGAGGAAACGCCCGAATATAAGAATCAGCTCAAAAGCCTGAAAGAGGAATTGGCTCGCAAGATTTATCTGGACAAACAGGTCAGAGCTCAGGTCAATGACGCGGCTGTCAAAAAGTTGTATGAAGATTACAAAAAGACTTTCCACGGCGAACAGGAAATTAAGGCCAAACATATTTTGGTTAATTCCGAGGCCAAGGCCAAAGAAGTTATTGCTAAATTCCAGAAAGACGGCAATTTTGAGAAATTGGCTAAGGAATATTCCAAAGAGCCCGCTGATTTGGGGTATTTCACAAAAGATATGATGGTGCCTGAATTTGCCGATGCGGCTTTTAAGCTGAAAAAAGGCCAATATACAAAGACTCCGGTCAAGACACAGTTCGGGTATCACGTCATTTTGGTTGAGGACATCCGCACCGCCAAACCGCAGCCTATGAAACAGATTGAGCCCCAGCTTAAAGCTATGCTGGCGCAAAAATCTATGGGCGATTTAATTAAGAATTTGCAGGACAAGGCCAAGGTTGTCAAATATGACACCAAAGGAAACGAAATCGGTAAATAAAGTCTGATTTTGAGCTCATGAGCCCTCTCTTTTGATAAAAGGAGAGGGCTTTTTGTTGCCTCTTGACAGGGGCTTTGTTTTCGGGTAAAAGCGCAGGTCAAGAGGAGTTTGTATCATGACACAAGTTAATCCGCGCAAAACTTTTGCGATTATTTCCCACCCTGACGCTGGTAAGACAACTTTGACCGAAAAATTGCTGTTGTTCGGGGGGGCTATTC
>ERZ1034763.925-NODE-925-length-10839-cov-3.904581_pt1 | contig 10839 bp, 5 predicted proteins | sample MGYA00520701_ERZ1034763 | MGnify/ENA primary metagenome ERZ1034763 (study PRJEB33766, sample SAMN09781707) | gut metagenome | biome: gut microbiome | host: Homo sapiens | place: Madagascar | study: EMG produced TPA metagenomics assembly of the PRJNA485056 data set...
AAAAGAGGGCTGGCATTGAACATAAGGAGCCTGGCCTTCATCGCAAGGGAAGAGCCTTTCGTGGCACGTCCGATCTCGTAGGAGCTTCTCGTGTCAGGGAGCTCGGTGGCCGCTTGGTCATATTCATCGCAAAGCCAATCGACTATCGTGCTCCAAGGAGACCTGTCCACCTTTGACACATTCGGGTCGGAATAGTCCGACTGCCTGTCCCCGAGCCAAATGACAGGGCCGTTCCATTTGAGCAGCTCTGTATAGTAGAACGCCCTGAGGAAACGGGCCTCGCCCCGCCACATCACTTTCTCATCATCCGTGAGCTGAGGGCAGTCCTGGACCTTGGACATGAAATATGTCGCCTCGCTTATTCCCTGATACAAAAGTCTGTAAACCGCATGACGGTAACCGCCGTGGGTTGACAGAGGGGAAAGCTGGTTATGGTTCAGCAAAGCGAAGAAACGTGAGCCGGTGTAGGCGCAGGAAGCCTCGTCGCTGGCAGTGATCGCGATGCCGGATGAGGAACCGTAACCTTCCGGGGACCATTCGCTCGGAATGTAGGTATAGACATTGACAAGATATTGCAGCGTGGTCGTCTTCTTGTCGAATATGTTCTTTGAGGTCAGCTGGTCGTCAGGCTGCCTGTCCAGGTAACTGTCACAGCCGCAGACCGCCAGCGCAATCATCAGGATTATTGCTGATATATTCTTCTTCATAGTACTTCTTGATTATTAGAAACCGATGTTCAGACCGATGTTGGCCACTCTGGTGTTAGGGTAGTTCGACGCTCCCGTCTGGAGATCCGGATCCCAGAGCTTGAACGGAGCGAAGGTAAGCAGATTCGTTCCGGACACGAAGACACGCAGCTGGCTCAGGCGCATCTTCTGGATCAATCTCTTAGGGAAAGTGTAGCCGAACTCAGCGTTCTTGAGCCTGATGTAGCGGCCGTTGACGAGCCAGAAGTCAGATGACTGGTTGTTGTTCGTCGCCTCGGTCGTGGTAAGACGCGGGTATTTCGCGTCGGTATTGCTTTCGGTCCAGTAGTTCCCGTAGATGTCGGAGAAGACGTTGTTCGCGGCCATCTTCGGCTCGGTGAATCCGCGTACCATAGAGGAGTTTATCGAGAAACTTACGTGGGCGTTGCCCTGGAAGAAAACCGACACATCGAATCCCTTCCATTGGGCGGACACACCGAAACCGTACACGATCTCAGGCACGTCGGTGTACCCTATGGCCTTGACGTCCTTGCTGTCGATCACACCGTCGTTGTTGAGATCCTTGTACTTGATGTCGCCAGGACGTACCTCGCCGAGAGCGCTCTGGTCCGGAGACGTGGCGATGTCAGCCTCGTCCTTGAACAGTCCGTCGGACACATAGCCGAATGTCTGCCATCTGGCCTGGCCGGTACGGTTCATGTACTTCTCGATGTAGTCCGGCTGGTCCTGATCCTCGATGACGTTACGGGCGAAAGTGAAGTTACCCATCGCCGAGAAGTTCACCTGGCCGATCTTCTGGTCGTACTGCAGGGAGCTGTCCCATCCGGAGTTCCTCATCCGGCCGATGTTGACGTAAGGCTTCGTGGTGATTCCGATATATTCAGGAATGGAAGACCTCTGAAGGAATATTCCCGAACGCTTTTCCTTGAACCAGTCCACCTGCACGCGGAGTTTGTCGAAGAACGAGACATCCACGCCGACATCCAGTTTGCGTGATTTCTCCCAGCCGACATTGTCGTTGGCCCATTCGCCGCGCCGGTAGGACGGGTATGAGGTCACCGTCTCGCCGAAACTCCACTTATCACCGGAGTTGATTGTCTCCAGGTAGATGAAACGGCGGTTGCCTCCGATCTGGTCGTTTCCGACAATTCCATAGGAGCCCTTGATTTTCAGCAAGCTGATGACATCAGCCAGGCGTCCTGTCCAGAATTTCTCGTTGGAGACCAGCCAGCCACCGGCCACTGACGGGAAGAATCCGAACCTGTGTCCAGGCGAGAAGTTCTCGGATCCGTTGTAGCCGGCGTTGAACTCGGCGAAATACCGTGAGTCATAATTGTAGGTAGCCCTGAAGGCCACTCCCTGATGTCTGTACGGCAGGGCCGCATTGCTGGAGGTGGCACTGGAGCCGATATAGTTCTTCTGTGACTGCTGATAGAGAAGGAGACCTGTGACGCTGTGGTTTCCGAATGACCTTGCGTAGTTCAGGCTGGCCTCCAGATAGAGGGAACGCCATCCGGTGTTGGAATATGAGAAATCCAGTGTCTGCGAGCCCTGCACAAGCTCAGTAAGGTGCAGTTCTCCGTTCTCGTCCCTGTACGCCTGACCGTATTGCTCAGGAGTCCTGGTGCGGTTCTGGTAAGCGTTGTTCTTGGCGTCGAAAGAGCCTTTGACTGTGGCTGTAAGTCCATCGGTGAGCCACGAGAAATCGTGGGTGAGGGACACGAGAGACTGAGCCGTGTTATAGAACGCCTGCTTGTAACCGGTCTGTGTCAGAAGGGCGTACGGGTTGTAGCCCATGTTAGTACCCGGTCCTGGATAATGGCCGTCCGAATAGACCATCGGGAAGATCACGGACGGTGTCTTCAACGCGGCCGACCAGATCGAGCTGCTGCTCGTTCCGCTCTCGTTCTTCTGCTCGAAAGTCGTGGCGAGGTTGACGTTCATGGACGTGTGGCGAGTGAGTTTCACATCCACGTTCGCCCTGAAATTGAAGCGGCGGTAATATATTCCCGTGTTGTAATCCGCGGTCGGATCAGTCTTGAAGAGTCCGTTCTCGTTGTAGAAACCTCCGGAGATGTAATATTTCACGGAGCTGGTTCCACCGGAGACGTTGACGTTCGCCCTGGTGTTGTTGCTGAGGTTCTTGAATATGCTGTTCACCCAATCGACATTAGGGTAAAGGTCCGGATCCTCTCCGCTCAAGGTCTTGCGTACCCTCTCCGCATCGAAATATTCAGTCCCGGAAGCCACATTGTACATTTCCATGTACTGTGTCGCGCTCGCCATCTCCGGCACCTTGACTGGGCTGGTCACACCGTTCTCGAATTTGATGCTGACCTTTGGTTTGCCCTCCTCTCCGCTGCGTGTCGTGATGAGCACCACGCCGTTGGCTCCTCGCACTCCGTAAACGGCCGTCGCGGCGGCGTCCTTGAGGACGGAGAATTCCTTGATGTCCTCGACATCCACAAGGTCAAGCTCACGCTCGACTCCGTCGATCAGGACGAGAGGGTTGGCGTTGGCTCCGAAGGTGCTGATGCCTCGGATCCAGAAAGTGGATCCCGCGCCAGGCTCGCCGCTCCTCTGCACCGACACGACTCCGGAAAGCCTTCCGGCGAGAGCGTTGCTGATCTTGGACACCGGAATCTTCACCGCGTCCGGAGCGATTGTGGCGATGGCGCCCACGATACTGGCCTTCTTCTGGTGGCCGTAGCCGACAGCCACAGCCTCCTCCAAAGTGTTTCCATCCTGCTCAAGGGCAACGTTGATGACCTGTGATCCCTTCTTTATCTGGACATCCTGGGCCACATAGCCTATGCAGGACACGCTGATGTAGCCGTAATTGCCTTTGAATGAAAGGTTATAGCGGCCATCAAGGTCGGTGGAGACTCCAATCGGAGTGTCCTTGACCCAAACCGCCACTCCGACAAGCGGCTCGCCGGTCTTGGCGTCCTTGACGGTCCCGCTGACCTCCGTAGATTTGTCATCGCCGGTTGTCTTGCCTGAAGTCTTTGCCTCGGTTTTGGTGATCGTGATGATCTTGCCTTTCAGCTCATACTTGAAAGGTGGTTTGACTATCTGCCGCAAGACAGTCTGCACGGACGCCGAGTTGAAGTCGGCCGTGACAGCCGGGGCATCCCGAAGAATTCCTGTCTCGTAGATGAAAGAATAGCCGGTCTGGCGCTCAAGTTCCTTGATGACACCAGTCAGAGGCTCGTTCTTGAACCGCTTTGTGAACGACTGGGCGGAGATGAACTGCCCGGTCATCACGAGAAGCAAAACAAGAAGCGCGCTCTTGAAAACAAGTTGTCTCTTCATTTTTGTTGAACAGTGGGTTTAGTTAACGTTATTAGTTTTGATTGTATGTCATTTTTCTGTGATCGCGATGCTGCTGTCATCCTGCCATGCCCACGAGATCGGCACAATTACGGCCACCGCCCCAAGCACATCATCGATGGACTCACGGGTGTCGAGTATGACACGGAAAGTCTTGTTCCTGTATTTCACCGGATTGTAATGAATCCGCGTTCCGTACAAGGATGTCAGTCTGGAAAACAGCCAGTCAAGCGTGACTGACTCGCAGTCCAGCTTGCCGTCAAGCCATGAGCGGTACTGGCTCACATCCCGCCTGGACTTGCTCATGGAACGGTCGATACGGTTGTAGGAGATGACCTCGCCCGGGCTGAGATAAATGTAGTCCTTGCCGGTCTGGAACTGAATCTGTCCCGTGAGGAGGGCCGCCTGGATTCCGTTCTCGCCGTTGTAGGCAGAGACGTTGAACGAGGTGCCTTTGACAGTGATGCTGGCATCGTCCATCCTGACAATGAATGGCTTGGACGGATTCTTCGTGACATCGAAGAAGGCCTCTCCGGACAGCGTCACTTCCCTGCCCTTCTTGTTGAAATCCGAATCGTAGGTCAGGGTCGTAGCAGAGTTCAGCCAAACTTTGGACGAGTCCGGAAGCACGACCAGTCTCGTCTCCAGATAGGCTGTCGAGAAAGTGGAGACCGGATTCTCCTTGTCATTGAACAGATTGAAGAACAACGCCACGATGACGGCCACCGCCGCTGCCGCCGGGACGGAAATCCTCAGCAGCAAGCGTTTCCACCGGCGTGCCTTGATTTTTCCCGTAAGCCTGGCGTAGGCCATCCTCTGCCCCGCAGTCGGCCTCTCGCTGTCACACCAATCCTTCTCCATCGTCCTGAAATCATCCATCGACAGCTTACCGTCCGAAAGGCTCTCGCGGATTGAAACCTCATCCTCGTAAGTGGATTCGCCACGGAAATATCTGAAGCATTTCTCTTTGATCCGATCATCTGAAATCCTTCTGTCGTCTTTACTCATAATGACTTTAATTATTTCATATAGATATTTAACGTTTAACCGGACTTTTACCCTACCTTTGTTTTCAAATGAATATTTCAAAAGATTCCACTGCCTCTTGCTCCGCGATGATCGGTACGTATTTTTTTGCACGAAGTGACTTTTCGGGCGCAATCATACATATTCCGGAATCATGCGAGGTAGGGTAAATCGGAGTCGCTGCGTTTTATAATGCAGGATATTCAATACTAATAACACAAAATTCAGATCATGAGAAAAATTTCCTTTCTGCTGACAGGCGCGCTGGCCATTCTGGCAAGTGCCACAGCATCAGCCCAATCAGAGCCATCGGACGAGGTGAAGGTTCCGGACTATTCCGGCTATATCCTTACTCCGGAGGCTCCACACACTCCCCGGATCAACGGAGCCAAGATCTATGGCGCCCGTCCAGGCTCAGATTTCCTGTACAAGGTGGCGGCGACAGGCGACAGACCGATGACATTCTCGGCCGAGAACCTGCCCAAAGGCCTGAAAATCGACTCCGGAACAGGTGTGATCACCGGAAAGGTCAAGAAAGCCGGCACCTATAATGTTACGTTGAAGGCCGCCAACAGCCTCGGCGAGGCGACAAGGGAGTTCAGGATCGTCATCGGAGAGAAGATCGCGCTGACTCCTCCGATGGGTTGGAACAGCTGGAACTGCTGGGGCAACACGGTAAGCCATGAAAAAGTGATGGCCTCCGCGAAAGCGATCCTTGAAAGCGGACTGGCGGACTATGGCTGGTCGTACATCAACATAGACGATGGCTGGCAGGGACTCCGCGGCGGAAAGGAGAACGCGATCCAGCCGAACGTGAAATTCCCTGACATGAAAGGTCTTGTGGACTCGCTGCACACCATGGGATTCAAGGTCGGCATCTATTCCGGTCCGTGGGTTGCGACCTATGCGGCACACATCGGAACACAGTGCGACAACGCCGACGGCACCTACGAATGGGTCAAGAAAGGGCTCGTCAACGAGAACTACAGGATGGTGGATCCGTCCGGCGAGCTGACCAGAGAGAAGCTTTGGTACAGCGGGAAATATTCATTCGCCGCCCAGGACGCGCGCCAGTGGGCGGAATGGGGCTTCGACTATCTCAAATACGACTGGAACCCGCACGACTGGTACAGCATGAAAGAGATGCACGATGAGCTGGAGAAATGCGGCAGGGACATCGTCTATAGCCTTTCCAACTCCGCCCTCCTTCCTTTGGCCGGTGAATATGTCAAATACGCCAACTGTTGGAGGACGACCGGGGACATCCGCGACAACTGGAAAAGCATCTCCGGCATCGGTTTCGGCAGGAACAGCAGCTGGGCGCCATATTCAGGCCCTGGACATTGGCCTGACGGAGACATGATGGTCATCGGAAACGTCGGCTGGGGCAGGAAATACCACTACACCAACCTGACTCCGGACGAGCAATATACCCACGTCACCCTTTGGGCAATGCAGGCGTCCCCGCTCCTGATCGGCTGCGACATGGCGGTCGCCGACAAATTCACAAAGAGCCTTCTGTGCAACAACGAGGTGATCGACATCAATCAGGATCCGCTCGGTTACGCGGCCACAAAGATTTACGGCAACAGTTCCTATGCCACATACTTCAAGCCTTTGGAGGACGGTTCGCTGGCAATCGCCATGTTCAACCTCAGCGAGACAACCCAGAAGATCGGTTTCAAGCCGAGAGCCATCGGAATTATCGGGGACAAAATCATCGTCCGGGATGTCTGGAGGCAGAAAGATGTCGCCGAAATCACCAACGACAGGGATCGTTTCGATGCTGATGTACCTCCGCACGGAGTGGTTCTCGTCAGGGTGTTCCCTGGCTTCACCAAGGAAAGGCCGATAGGCAGCAGGAGGTAAAGGCCGACTGACGTATTCTTCATCATCACTGTGCGCAAAAAGCGCTTTTCCACTCACGCCCAAAGGGATTTTGTGAACGAAACGCCGCTTTTCACGCACGGTGATATTCTTTTATGCCAATACCAGGCGATAGAAATCGAGTTTGAATATGGATTGTTCAGGCCTACCTTAAATCCGGCGCGATCAAACAGGTGCGTCGCCTTGTCGATCATCTCCTGCTCAGGCTTGCTTGCATCGTCATTATAGCCGATGCAGATGTCGATGTCGGCGAGATCCGAAGGAAACGAGTGGCAGTCTATGATGAGCGAGCCGGGAGCCAACTCAGAGGAAAGGCGCGAGATGAATCCGTGATATTCATTCATCAAGGCGGTCCGCCCGGAAATCAGGCGGCGGCAATCGCCGAACCTTTCGTAGAGGATGCCTCGTCAGACGCCACTATCAGCTGATAGGCAGACATTGAGGTTCCTTCCTCCGTAGAATTGAGCCTCCAGCTGAAATGCGGCCTCACATTGTCGATGGCAAGTGGATCCTCAAGAGACTCGCATCTCAAGCCATAGACCTCAACAACCGGTTCGCAAGCTATAAAAGAACCGCACATCACCGCCAAAAGCAGAAAAATGTAAAATCTGTATTTCATATCCTGTTATTTCTTATTGACCGCCACCGTAAAAAAAGCGTCCCTCATCCTACTCTATTCTTGCAAGGTCTTACAAGGCCAGAGACAAGCACGGGATTATGCCCTCCGATGAACTCCCTGTCGATCGACAGTGACAAAGTTACGGAATATTTCCGTATGATGGGAGCGATGACAGGTAAATGTGCCAAGGAAGTTTGCCAATCAGAATTTTATGCGGTAATTTAGGGGAAATTTTGAATATTATGAATCAAAATCATAACCGCATGACAAACAAAAGATTTTTCAGGAACACTCTCGGCGCGGTGGTCGCAACCTTGTCGCTGGGAATCTTTACGGAAACCACAGCCTCCGCCGATGAGGGAATGTGGCTGCCGTCACTTATCGCAGAGCGCATCGGGGACATGCAGAGCAAAGGGTTCAAGCTCTCCGCCGAGGACATCTACAGCGTGAATCAGGCCTCTCTGAAGGACGCTGTCGTACTTTTCGGAAGCGGATGTACCGGTGAGGTCATTTCCCCGGAGGGACTGCTTCTTACCAACCATCACTGCGGCTACGGTCAGATTCAAAGGCACAGCAGCGTGGAACACGACTACCTGCGTGACGGATTCTGGGCGATGAGCCGTGAGGAAGAGCTTCCGAACAAAGGACTCACAGTCAGCTTCCTGGAACGGATGGAGGATGTGACTTCAAGGATTCTCGATGGATGCGCTCCTGGATTCAGCGAATCTCAAAGGGACTCCGTGGTGAAAGCCAACTCCAAAAGCCTGATAAAGGAGGTGACCGCCGACGGGAAGGGACTTAAAGCCTCTGTCGAGTCGATATATTACGGCAACCAGTATTTCCTTTTCCTCTACCGTGTGTACCGCGACATCCGCCTGGTAGGAGCGCCGCCTTCGTCAATCGGAAAGTTCGGAGGGGACACCGACAACTGGATGTGGCCGCGCCACACAGGGGACTTTTCCATTTTCCGCATCTATGCCGACAAGGACAACAATCCTGCGGAATATTCAAAGGACAACATCCCCTACACCCCTAAGAGGTTCTTCAGGATTTCTCTCGGAGGTGTCAGGGAAGGCGACTTCACATTCGTGTATGGATTCCCGGGGAAGACACAGGAGTACATTATGTCGGAAGGCGTGAGATACGTGTCGGAGATTTCCGATCCCGCGAAGATCGCCCTGAGGACAATGAGGCTCGACGCACAGAGAAAATACATGTCCCAAAGCCAGAAGGTCAGGATCCAGTACTCCTCCAAGAACGCCGGCGTGGCCAACGCGTGGAAGAAATGGCAGGGAGAGATGAAGGGAATCAACCGCCTGGGCACTGTCGCCGCGAAGCAGGAATATGAGAGGAGATTTGCCCGCTGGGCCCAAGGGACGGAATACAGTTCCATCCTTCCGCGCCTGGATTCATTGTATAAGGCATTGGAACCATATTCATTCGCCAAGGAATATTACAACGAGACAGCGGCCACGGTGGAGCTTTGCAGGTTCGCGGCATCGGCGGCGAAGGAAATTGCCGGCGGCGGCAAGGAAAAGGCCGCATCCATGTCCGAGTCATTCTTCAAGGACTATTATCTTCCTATAGACAAAGAATCCTTCGTGTCCGTCATGGGCGCGTTCATCAACAATGTCCCGGAAGAGTCTCATCCTGAATATCTTAAAGAAGAGCTAAAGAAGTACGGAAGCGTAAGCGGCTGGGCGGACGCCCTGTTCGGCGGATCGCTTTTCGCTGATGCTGAAAAGGTCGCGAAGCTTGAGGCCTCGGATTCCGCCGCCATGTACGCCGACCCTGCGGTAAGGTTCGCGAATGAGTTCAGGAAATGGTACACAAGCGATGTGTATCCTTCCGAAAAGCGTCTGAGCCAGGAGATTACACTCCTTTACAGAGATTACATGAGAGGACAGATGGAGTTTGAACCTGAAAAGGCTTTCTACCCGGACGCGAACCTCACCCTGAGAGTGGCTTACGGAAGCATCGGCGGCTACTCCCCTGCGGACGGGGCCTACTACAAGCCGCTTTCCACCCTTGAGGGAATAATGGAAAAGGACAATCCTGAGATTTTCGACTATAACATTCCTCAGAGACTGCGCGACATCTATGCAGCGAAGGACTACGGAAGATGGGCGATCCCCGGAGCAAACGGAAGACCGACCGTCCCTGTCTGCTTCATCGCCACCAACCACACTTCAGGAGGCAACTCGGGAAGCCCTGTAATAAACGAGGACGGCAACCTGATAGGCATCAACTTTGACCGCGTCTGGGAAGGCACGATGAGTGACATCGTCTTCGACCCGGACTACTGCCGCAACATCTCGCTTGACATCCGCTATGTCCTGTTCACGATAGACAAGCTCGCCGGCGCCGGCCACCTGCTGGACGAGATGGTCTTCGCGAAGTAGAGGGAATATCTAAACCGAGAAATACGCACAATATTGCCGTGGGGACATCCCCGCGGCTTTTTTGAACCACGTCCCGAAGAAGGACTGGTTGGCGAAGTTCAGTTTCCAGCTTATTTCCTGGATTGAATATTTATGTGACTGGAGAAGAGCCTTGGCCTCCAATAGCAGATATTCCTGAATCCAGTCCTTCACGCTGCGCCCGCTTAAAGATCTTACGGTCTCAGAAAGGTGCTTGGTGGAAATGCACAGCCTGTCGGCGTAGAATTGTATGCGATGCTCCGTTGTGTAATTATTTTCAAGAAGATCCAGAAAAGCCGCAAGAATTTCGTCACCTCTGGTTCTCGGTGCGGCATCGGCGTCCTTAACCGCATTGATCCACCCGAGAGCATCCTGACACAGGGCATAGATATACCCTCTCACGACATTTTTCTTGTCAATATGATTGGTATATTCAACCCTTCGTCTCATTATGTCCAGGACATAAAGCGTGTCCGTAAAGCCCTGATTATCTATGCTGTTTTTCGGATGCTTGCGAAAGAACGAGAAAAAGGTGTTGAACTGCATTCCATTGCTTACAGGCGCGTAATAGCTATCCGAGAATGCCAATAATGTCAGACGGCAATCTTCCGAGACAGACAAGCATCTGGCGAAATCACCTGGCATCACCACGAAAACATCGTTCTTGGAGATGGTGTATTCCTTGAGGTTGTGCATGATTTGCATGGAGCCGCTCTTCATCAGGATACACAACGCGAATTCCACCTTGAACGGCTCCGTGAAAAACATTTTCTTGTCCGGACTTGAAAGCAGTTCCGAGATGCCGGCCGATTGTTCATCAGTGTCAGCAATAAGAAGATTCCCATCC
>ERZ1034763.927-NODE-927-length-10795-cov-3.190317_pt1 | contig 10795 bp, 14 predicted proteins | sample MGYA00520701_ERZ1034763 | MGnify/ENA primary metagenome ERZ1034763 (study PRJEB33766, sample SAMN09781707) | gut metagenome | biome: gut microbiome | host: Homo sapiens | place: Madagascar | study: EMG produced TPA metagenomics assembly of the PRJNA485056 data set...
TCTCCACGATGTTCATTCCGTTTACCGTCACCATGATCCCGAATTACCTTCTGGTGTCGAAGCTCGGCCTTTCCGACTCGATCATCGGCGTCATGCTGCCGCAGTTTGCGGATGTCCTCGGCATTTTCATGCTGCGCCAGGCTATGCGCGGTATCTCGAAATCCCTGATCGAGGTGGCAAGGCTCGATCGCATCGGAAACGTAAAGATCATGACCGACATCGTGCTTCCGCTGGTGCGTCCGGCGCTCATCTCGACCGGGATCATTTTCTTTATCAATTCCTGGAATGAATATGTCTGGCCGGTGCTGATCTTAAAGAGCAAGGAAAACTACACGCTGTCACTGGCGCTTCAGATGTATATCAGCGCGGAGGGCGGAACCAACTTTGCGGTTGCCATGGCGGTATCCGTCATGACGATGCTGATCCCGCTCGTGCTCTACCTGATCTTCCAGCGCTATATCATCAATACATTTGCCATGTCCGGCATCAAGGGCTAACAAAAAGGAGAATATTTATGGAAAGCAAAGAAATTATTTTTAAACATGTAAAAAAAGTTTACGGAAAGACCGAAGTCGTAAAAGATCTAAACCTGACGATCCACGACGGAGAGCGTCTGATCCTGCTTGGCCCGTCCGGCTGCGGCAAATCGACCACACTCCGCATGATCGCAGGACTTGAAGATATTTCTTCCGGCGATCTTTATATGAACGGCATCCGCAGTAATGACGTTCCCTGCGGCGATCGCGGCGTTGCGATGGTATTTCAGAACTATGCGCTCTATCCGCACATGACTGTGCGCCAGAACATCACCTACGGTCTCTCCGTCCACAAGATGGACAAGGCAGAGGTAGAAAGCCGGTTGAACGAAGTGCTTGATATGTTGGACCTTACGGATTACGCCGACCGCAAACCAAAGGAACTCTCCGGCGGTCAGAGACAGCGTGTCGCGCTGGCAAGAGCCGTGGTAAAGCGTTCCCCGTATTTTCTTTTGGACGAACCGCTCTCCAACCTGGATGCACAGCTGCGTCTGCACGCCAGAAAAGAGCTGGTGCGTATCCATGAAACTTATCACCAAACGCTGGTCTATGTGACGCACGATCAGGTGGAGGCAATGACGGTCGGACAGCGGATCGCGCTCTTAAAGGACGGCGACCTGCAAATGGTCGATACGCCGACCAACATCTACAATCACCCGGCTAACGTATTTACCGCAAAATTCATCGGTTCTCCGTCCATGAACATCCTGCCTGCTCTTTATGAAAGCGGCAATCTGCGGATCGCTGACCAGACGGTTCCGCTGCCGGATGCATGGTGCCGCCAGATCACCGCAGCCGACACCGAATCCCTCTATTTTGGCATCCGCCCGGAACACATCCTGCTTTCTTCCGTTCCCGCTGCAGACTCCTTAAAGGCAGTCGTAAAATATGTGGAAGATTACGGAAACCGTTACGGCGTGTACTTGGATATCAGCGGCACCGAGATCATTGCGCTTTTAGAAGAAGAGGTTCCTTCCTTTGGCACCACCGTATTTATCCATCCAAACTTTGACAAGGTACATTTTTTCCGGAAAGACAATGAATGCTCCATTGGATACCCGGAAATGCTCACCCAGAACACCGAACAGAAAGCAGGTTGAAACATATGAATATCTTTTTTAGCACCAACGGCGTAAATGCCCTCGATTTTGAAAAAACTTTTTCCTATATTGAACCCTTTGGCGGAAAAGTCGGCGTGGAAATTTTTCCATGCTTCCATGTAAATGGCTACAAAGAACTCTTTGAGAAATGCCATGCGCGCCTGCGTGATTACCCGATCAGCTGCCATGCGCCTTACTACGAGTCGGAATATTCCGCGCCGATCGGCACCGCCTCCTACATCCGCAGTATGGAGCTTTTGGATCTGACCTTAAACGCTGTGGCTGACTTAAATACCCGCTACATGGTATTTCACCACAACAACTGCTCCTTTGATCCTTCCGAAAAGGAAACCATGCGAAATGACGCGACCCAAAACTACTCCCTGCTCAAAGAGTGTTGTGGAAAATATAACATTCCGCTCGTCGTGGAAAATGCCGGTGTAAAATCACACCAGAATATGCTGCTCGATGAGCAGGAATTTATCGATGCCTGCCGCGCGCTCTCCTGCCCGGTCTTAATCGACATCGGACACGCGCACGCTAACGGCTGGGATATCTGCCACGTCATCGATGTGTTAAAGGATCAGATCATTTCCTACCATGTACACAACAATGACGGCTATGAAGACGGACACCGCCGCATCTTTGACGGCACACTGAATTTTGAAAAATTTCTCGCCCACTACAAAAAAGTCACTCCGGATGCTGACATCGTCGTGGAATACTGCCCGGAAGCAGCCGCGGATGTTGCCGGCGTGCAGGAGGATATCACCTATCTGCTGAACGCGCTTGAGTGCTAGGATAAAACGCTAGGATAACGCAAAAAAACTGCTGTCACGCACCTCTGCAATGCCTGACAGCAGTTTTTTTATATTCTCATTAAAAGTAGATCCAGGTACTGAGTCCCGCAACAAGAAATCCTGTGATCGGACAGATGAGAAACGGCCACATGATAAAGTGCTCCGGTATTGCCAGTGTCTTCATCCATTCTCCGGTTTCCCATGCCTTGCAGTGCTCGGTTCCCGGAATTGTAATCCTGTCCTTGATCGCGCCCCGGTACCAGTAATCCAGTCCCCAGAAATCTCCCATGTTGATAAAAAACATCTCAATATATCCTGTCCAGAACAGATTCCAGAATCCGCTCACGCCCGCCAGATGCGCACTGTAGATCATGTACGCAAAGATCAGGATGCACAATGGATATAAGACCGCCGCAAGGATCAGCACTTCTTTTTTCTTGCGCGGTGGCGCCGCCATTCGGATCTCCCTTGGCAGCATTTTACTGAACGCACCCGGAATAAAGTTCCAGGTCAGCGCTACGATCGTATTAAAGATAATGCATAACAGTATTCCGTCTAAAATCGTTCTTCGATGGCTGGTCATATGTATTATAGTCTTTTTAATATCAATCTTTTTACATGAATGTGGTCATGGACTTGCCAATCATCTGCGCGGTATTTCATGCAGTACTGGATTTAACCGGGTAGGAGATATTTATAAATACCCAAAAGATGTGGATTTTCGTGCAGCGTACCGCAATGCATCCGAGAGTCTTTTGGACTTTGGAGTGCCGATAACACTTTTACTTGCATCAGCAGGAACATTCTGTGCATGCAGATTGCATGGATGGAGTCAAAAAATCAGTTGGCCGATTGCAGTTACAAACAGCATGCTGCGTCTGATTCCATGCATATATGTGCTTTTTGTTCCATTATTTACAGGGAACGTATGGAAAGAAGACGAATATGAAACCGGGCAGTATCTGGCACAGCTGATCGGATGCTCTGCATTGACCTATTTGCCAGCGTTTGTTTCTGTTCTGATTTCCATAGTCTGTCTGTTTTTCCTTTTGCATAAGGGAAAGCAAAAAATGTCCCGTTGGATGATTGCAGGATATGCTCTGGTCACACTGCTTGGCTATGATCTCTCACTCTATATCGCCAACTGGTTGGATGATTTCATCCGGATCAACTGGTAATGAGCATTATTTCGCACAGGTTGTCTTTTCCTTTTTCCCCGTATAATCAAAGCGTCCGTCATTCTTTTCTTCCAATGCTTTTATCATATGGTAGGTGTACTCGTTATACGGCGTCGGTATCCCCAGTTCTTTTCCCATTTTTATCAATGCGCCTGAAAACATGTCGATTTCCGTATGCCGCCCCGCATCAATATCCTGAAGTGTGGAGTAGCGCGCCGATGGCGGAACCGCGCTTCCGTGTACGGATGACCCGGCTGCCTTATTCATATCAATTCCCTTTGCCGCCGCAACCGCTTCTAACTCCTGTCTTAAACCGTCACTGATCGCCTTCATATGTACGCTGTCCTGATAACAGCCTACGCCCGCGCCTAAGATCGCCTGTGGCAGATTGTTGCAGACATTGAGCCGGAATTTGCTCCATATCTCTTCCCTTATGTGCTCCGTGTGACGGAAATGAATCCCGGTATCCGCAAAAAGCTCTTCCACCGCACGCACGCGGTCACTGTCATAGGGCGCACTTAGTTCGCCGAAAACGATCCCTATCGTAGTATCCGGGTCAAAGCAGTAACCCTCACCCTTTTTGTGGGACGCCACTTTGATCAGCGAATACAGCATATGGGAGCTGCCTGCCTTTTCCGCGATCAGTTCCTCGCTGTCCACTCCATTCATAAGACTCATGATGACCGTATTCTCCCCTGTAACTTCCCGTATGCTCTCCAATGCCCCCGGCAGCGCTCCGTATTTTAACGCGACAACAAGCAGATCCACGCCATGTGCTTCCTTTGGTGTCCAAACTTGCGGACGATAAGTAACACCGTTGATCCTGCATCCGTTCTGTTTCAGGCGTCCGGCGCGCTCTCCTTCCGCGACAACGCCTAACTTTAGATCGCTTTTCCCGGAAAGTCCCCAGATCACATAGGAACCAACCGCACCGGCTCCCAAAACCGCAACTGATCTTATCTTCATTTCTTTTCCTCCTGCTATGTTTTCATTCAATTTCTTTTCCCGTCACCATTACAAAAAAAACACCGCCGCAGACTCCAATGGTTCTGTAACGATGCTTTTAGTTGCGGGGACAGGATTTGAACCTGTGACCTTCGGGTTATGAGCCCGACGAGCTTCCAGACTGCTCCACCCCGCGTCAACATTGCTTATTATAGCCCTTATGAAAGAGAATGTCAAATTTCTTTCGCTTTCTATATAGGATATGCAGTAAAAAACCGCTTTATGACAACTTTTTTTCTAAAATTTTCCCGCAAGCCACACGGATGCCGCGATGCCGACTCCTGTTGCGAGCAGTGCTCCCGCAAGCGTATACCGGGTCTTCTTTATTTTTGCTGTCATAAAATATAATGACATCGTATAAAAAACATTTTCCGTTGCGCTCATCATTAAAGACGCCGCCCTGCCCAGATAAGAATCCGCTCCATACTCCTTGTAAATGTCGATCGTGAGTCCGTTTGCCGCCGAGGAGGAAAACATTTTTACCAGTGCAAGCGGCAGTAACTCGGACGGGAAATGGATCAGGTCTGTAAAAACAGAAAGCTGCTCTGCCAGAAAGTCCAAAAAACCGGATGCGCGCAGGATACCGACCGCAACCATGAGCCCGATCAGTGTCGGCAGGATACCGATCACCGTCTTAAATCCCTCCGCCGCCCCCTTGATGAACTGGTCATAAATGTTCTGGTGATTCAAAAGCCCCATTCCCACGATATAAAAAGTAAGCAGTGGGATGATCGCGTCCGACAAAAAAAGCAGCAGCTTCATGGAAATTCACTCCTGATCCCTGTCATTTGTTACATTCTATTCCACTGCCGCCGCTTCTTATGCATGACTTATGCCGAAATCCTCCGCTGACTTATGCGGGCAGCCATCTATTCGTTTATGATCGCGCGGATCTCTTCTCCGAGGTGTCCGTTATCCGCGACAATGTTGTTGATTGTGCTGGTAAGCCGGATCGGATTTCCCTCGTAATCGGTCACATTCCCGCCCGCTTCCCTGATGAGGAGCAGCCCTGCCGCGTAATCCCATATTTTTAAATTCCGCTCAAAATACGCCTCCGTACTGCCTTCTGCCACATGCGCGAGGTCAAACGCCGCCGAACCGCTTCTCCTGATATCCTCACACTGTAAAAAGATCTTTTGAAACACGGCAAAATTGTCTGCGGCATATTCATGATAATACGGACTGGTCCCGACAGCGATCAGGCTGTGGGAGAGCTCCTTCACCGGGCTTACATGGATCGGCACGCCGTTCTTATACGCGCCTTTTCCTGCCTCGGCACAGTAAAGCTCCTCCGTGTACGGATGATAGATGATCCCGAGTACGATCTCACCTTCGCTTGCAAGCGCCACCGACACCACGCTCTGGCGGTAGTGATGGATCAGATTGGTCGTTCCGTCAACCGGATCTACGATCCACATCCTGCCCGATACCTGCTCGCCCGCATAGCTCTCTTCCCCGAGAAATCCGATATCCGGATACATTTTTTTTAATTCCTCCGCCAGAAATTTCTGCACACCGTCATCGACCTGTGTCGCGTAATCCGCCAGTCCCTTGACACGGATATTTCCAGCCGCCTCCCTGTCCTGGAAAAACGGTTTTGTCCGCTTTACGACTTCTATAATCTTTTCTGTTTCAACCATATCCCTTTCCTTCTCACTTTTCTTTTTTACGACAGAGACGCGATGCGTTCCGCTTACGATCCGCAGTCATCTCTGCAGATAGCGCACCGACATGCTCCCATCCGGTGCGACCGCAAAAGCCACCCCCGCATGCGGCATGAGCCCGTCTGTGTACGGCGGCACATCCGGGACATCGGTAAAATACGTTTTTGTCCCGTACGCATGAAGCATCGAAAGGACTCCCGGTGCCGCACTCTCGTAGCGTCTGTCGCTGGATGCACTGATTATAGCATACTTCGGCGCAACTGCGCCAAGAAGTTCCTCATCCAGTGCGTTTGCCTGCCCGTGATGCCCCACCTTGAATGTCTCTGCACGGAGCGCTTCCCTGCGCATCTGATATCCCGTAACCTGCGTATCGCCCGGCGCATCCCAAAACGGAAGCGCTTTCTCGCCAGGATATATGCCGTTGCAAGTCCAAACGATAACGACAGCACAAGCGCCGCGACCGCGTTGATCAGACTGTTTTTTAACGCCGTGTCAAATCCCTTTTCCACGAAAAGCTGTCTGTAATGTGAAAATGTCACGTTTTTTATCGGAAATACCATTCCGCTCTGGATGTCCTCCGTTGAACTGATGGATGTTTTTACCAGCCAGCAGATGGGAAACAGCGTGATAAAAAGCACTGCCGCAAGAATGATTCCCTTTAAGAGAAAGAAACCTCTCTTTTTCCATTTTGCCAGATTCTTTCTTTTTCCTGTCACAGGATCTCCCTCCTTATATGCAGCTTTACGAGATCGGTATTGATGTAATCAAACGCGTACATCACCGGTCTGTCCTGACTGTCAAAATGAAGCTGCTCCGTCAAAATGACCGGACTGTTCAAAAAGCGTTCCGCCTCCATATCCCATTCATTTCTGTGGCTGAGCCCCTTGATCGAACTCTCCGCGTAAGTAACTTTAAGCCCGCAGTCATCGGAGAGCATTTTTAGGATGCTGCCCGAAAGTCCGCCGTTCTCGCACGGTTTACCACAACGATCTTCTCATCCCCGGTCAACCCCATTTTTCTTTGGATGTGACCGGTCGGCAGCTCATGTGTCGTGCTTCGGAACACACTGCCCGCCTGATATCCCCAGTCTTTTATAATCGTTCCGACCGAAGTGCGCAAAAGCAGCGGATTTTCCATGACCTTTTTATTTTCTGTGACATAAGTTCCCGAACCGTGGCGCTTTTCGATCATGCCCTTCTGCTGAAGGATGTTTAAAGTCTCACGCACCGTGGAGCGCCCCACGCCGTATTCCCGCGCAAGCTCGATCTCCCCCGGGAGCTTCTGTCCGATCTGCCATTCCCCGTTTCTGATTTTTGCCGCAAGTATTTCCGCGACCTGTTCATATCTGTACTGCATCAATTTCTTATCCTTCCTTGCGCAAAAGTTGTCTGACATCTTTTTTCTGGCATGAAGGTAAAAAAAGCCGGTCAGAAGTTCTTCTTCTAACCGACTGCTGCCCGTATCTTTGCAACCGCAAGCGTGATCCCGTCCCGCGCCTGCTTTTTCAATATCAGTTCTCCTCCGCCGTAGGATTCACAGCCCGCGAGTGCCGACCGCTCACAGACATTATCCACACCGACTGTCTTTTTTACAAAATCCGAGGACGCAAACGAACCGGATATCTGTTTCAAAACCTCTGCGGAAAACGTGTGATAGGGAACTGCCTGATGCGCCGCCCATCTCACAATACCCGCTTCCTCCTTTTTCCGGTCAATGGAAAAAATCCCGGCAACATCTTCTTCCGTAATGCCAAGCGCATCCAGGTTTTCCCGGATAAATACCGCAATCTCGTCCTCCGTCTTTCCCTTTTTGCAGCCGATCCCAAGTACATATTCCTTTGGCTTTAACGGAAGTACCGCGTGGGCAAGCGCCTCTTTTTCTGTGGATATCACAAGGTCTGTCTGCCCATCCGGTGGATAAGTCTCCTGCGCGAACTCCTCCGGCAGGTCTTTAAGCAGCCCCCGAAACTTTGGTGCCACGGAGACTGTGACCGTCTCCTCCTCTAAGACTTTTTCCGAGATTTTTGCGATCCCCCGGCGGTCCAAAATTACAAGCGCATGATCCCGCGCAAATACATCCACCGCAAATTTTCCATTCACATCCGTTGCCGTTGTGATCACCGCAGTCGCAGAAAGCCGTGACGCGAGACGCTCAGCGATCTCATTTGCGCCTCCGACATGCCCGGATAAGATCGGGATCACATACTGTCCGCACTCATCCACGACAAGCACCGGACTGTCCTTTAATTTGTCGCGCACCGCGCCCGCGATCGCGCGCACGGCGATCCCACACGCCCCGACAAAGATCAGCGCGTTTTTTTGTTCAAACTGCTCACCAGCCCACTCCGCAAGCGGTTTTTCCAAAAAACAGATCCCATGTGCATCCAGATATTCTCTTTCGGTCTCTCCCGCTTTTTTCTGTCCGGTATAAAGCCGGATCTCGTCGTCCGCACTTAGCACATCCCGGATTTTTTCCGACAGCGCACGCCCTTTTTTTGTAAAGCTGATGCCCGCCGTCCTCATGATCTCTTCCTCCGAAATTCCGTCTCAAAATCCGGGTCATACAGCTTTGAGCGCTCGTAGCTTCGATGCGCGACCGCCTCTCCGACGAGGACGAGCGCAGTCTTTGTGATATTGTGTACACGCGCAGTCTCTTCCAGTTCTGCCAGCGTACAAAGATATGCTTCCTCCTCCGGCCAGGTCGCCTTGTATACAAGAGCCGCAGGTGTATCCGCCGGATAGCCGCCGGTGACAAGCCGCTCTGTGAGCTCCCCGAGTCTTCCGGTGCTCAGATAGATCGCCATGGATGCTCCATGTGCCGCAAAGCTCTCGATGCTCTCTCTCTCCGGAACCGGCGTTTTTCCCGCCATCCGCGTGATGATAAGCGACTGCGAGATCCCCGGAAGCGTGTATTCCAGATTTAAGGACGCCGCCGCGCCAAAACACGCGCTGACGCCCGGACAGCTCTCATAGGAAATCCCCTTTTCATCGAGGATGTCCATCTGCTCCCGCACCGCTCCGTAAATACTCGGTTCCCCTGTGTGCAGACGCACGGTCATCTTCTGTTTCTGTTCCGCCCGCTCCATCACGGCAATGACTTCCTCCAACGTCATGGTCGCACTGTTAAAAATTTCACAATCCTTCTTCGCATAAGAAAGAAGTTCGGGATTGACCAGCGAACCTGCGTAAATGATGACGTCCGCCTGTTCCAGATAGCGACTGCCGCGCACCGTGATGAGATCGGGCGCACCGGTTCCCGCTCCCACAAAATAAACCATATCAGCCTTCTCCTTTCATGATCGCCAATCCCTGCTGTTTGATCGAAACAAGCAGTTCATGCGCATGCTCACTCGCCGCAAGCTCTCCAAATTCATTGGAATATAAAATACATTCGATCTCCATTTTCCCGGCGGCGCGCTTATTTAAGTAAAAACAGATCTTTTCCATGACACGGCGCATGACTGCTTCCAGTTTTTCCGCATCTTTCAGAAGAGAGAGTGCTTCCTCCGTCGTCACACAGCCCAGGATCTTCTTTGCCAGATCTGCCTGCACATCTTCCATAAGCGCCGCAGCCGCGAGCAGCTCCATCCGGCAGTCCGCCTCCCTCGAATGGGTATTCATGATCCCGCCCGAGACTTTGATGAGTTTGCCGATATGACCGGTCATGAGCATGTGCGTAAATCCGTACTCCACCGCCATGTCGATCGTCTGTCCGATGAAATTGCTGCACTTGACACTGCGGTCAAGATCGTAATCATACATCCGTTTCATAAAATCCAACCCGTAGTTTCCCGGCGAAACCGCGACTAACTGCTCTCCAAGCGCCCGGTGCTGCCTTAGTTCCACGCGGATCGTATCAAGCAGTGCCTGTGCGCTCATCGGTTCCACAATGCCGCTTGTTCCAAGGATGGAAATGCCTCCAACGATCCCCAGTCTCGGATTGAACGTGCTTTTTGCAAGCTCCCCGCCACCCGGCACTGAGATCTCCACCGCAAGCGCTCCATGGAAATCCAATGCCACACAAACCTCACACACCTCTTTTTCGATCATCTCTCTCGGCACATGGTTGATCGCCGCGTTTCCTACCGGCTGATCCAGCCCGGGACGGGTCACACGGCCAACGCCGCTTCCCCCGTTGATCGCGATCAAAGGCTCTTTCTCCCGCGCGTGCCCGCTTTGATCCTCCGCGTTTATACCGTCCTGAAACGAGACTGCCGCATAGATGAGCGCCCCGGTCGTGACATCCGGGTCATCCCCGCCATCCTTTTGCACGGCGCACGAGACTTTCGTCTCCCCACGCACCGGATCACAGATCTTCGCGTGATAGAGGATGCCTTTCGGCGTTTCGATCGTGATCTCTTTTTTCTCTTTTCCCGTTAAAAGCATATATGCCGCAGCCTTTGCCGCAGCAGCCGCACAGCTTCCCGTTGTGAATCCGTAACGCATCGGTTCCCCGCTTCCTTCCATCCGTATCTATAAATAATAACAGTTTTTCGTACATCCGCCCCGGAAA
>ERZ1034763.929-NODE-929-length-10783-cov-7.938386_pt1 | contig 10783 bp, 8 predicted proteins | sample MGYA00520701_ERZ1034763 | MGnify/ENA primary metagenome ERZ1034763 (study PRJEB33766, sample SAMN09781707) | gut metagenome | biome: gut microbiome | host: Homo sapiens | place: Madagascar | study: EMG produced TPA metagenomics assembly of the PRJNA485056 data set...
TAATATATCTGTATTGGATTTACATAGTAATGTTCTTATTCAGTAATGGCTTTAAGCCACACTTGTAAGTAGTAGAAACAAAACAGAAAAGAAGAGAAAATGCAAAGCGGCATCTTCTCATCTGTCTATAGGTGCTTACGCTCCACACGACTAAAGCAGATAACTTTAGCCTTTATGTCAGGGAAAATTGCAAAAGTTTTGAAAAAGCTCTTGACAAACGAAAAATACTATGGTATCATATTGGCACGATAAAGTTCTTATGCTTTGTTGTTTACGACATTTGATTCTACTTTTCTTGACATCATTTGCGACTTGTCTAATCGCGGTTCTGTAAATCAAAACTTTATCAAGATTGGCATTTCTTTTGCCCTCGTTTGGGTTTTCGATGTTTTGTTTTATGTATTTGACTAATCACATTTCCGCGAATCAAAACTTTATCAAGATTGGTGTTTCAAAACAACCCCCCTTGTCATAGCGATGACAAAGGGGTTTTCTTTTTACAATATTTTCAAAAATGACGACCGTAAAAGTGATGTATGCAAGCAAGTATCACTTTTGTTGTCGCTACGGTTCTTTTCCTGTAAGCCGTAAGCACTAAAACTGCCGAAGAAGCAAACAAAACGAGTTGTATTTTCCTTTAGCTTCTCTTTTACATCCTCAGACATATACCGGTATACATTGTCCGTTATCGTAATTTGGTACATCGCTTTTCCCGTGAGAGGACTTGATAAGACAAGTTCTCTGCCGCTCTCGTCTTCTGTGCGGCTCACAGAGACATCTACGTTTCCGTAATACATAATTAGGCTGCCGGATTCAGAACGCTTTAGAGGGAGTGTGGCGAGCTTCAGCGGCAACCGTTTAAACTCGCTTACGCGGGATTTGGTTTTGGTTCCGCAATATACACTTATAAATTCATCAATAGCTCGTTCTATGAAAGCTACGTTTCCGCGTTTTAGGTTGCTTTTCAGTTCCGCTTGAGTATATTCTTCTTTCTTCACGTAACAACCGTCTTTGTGAATAGCTGTTTCGGGCATTGAGAAGTGCGGATACTTCAATTCGTTAACATATTCGCATTTTGCTATTTTGCAAAACGGGCAAACCAGAAAGCTCAAGAATTGTTCTTCGTCTTTGCTTCGCAAGTTCCGCAAAACTTCCTTGATTTCTTCTGACGAATAGTTTCTGTTGTCTACAAGACTGTATGCTGTTTCTATTTCCACACTCAAGGTTCCTTTCTCTTTTCTTGTATCCAATTATATTGTTTTCCTGTTCTTTTGCAAGAAATTTTGAAAAAAATCTGACATAGACACGTGAAAAAAATCGTGAAAAAAAGATGACATTGACTCCAATATAAAGCTGCGATATAATAATTATAGTGATAAGTGCGAGAAAAAAACAAACATAAAAAGCTTTTACAGCTTTTATTTTTTTTACTTGACAAACAAAAAATACTATGGTATGATTTTGGTATAAGATAATTATATTAAAAAATAAAATTGCTTGAAGTGTTCACACTAATACAGTCTCCTTTCTAAGAAACACATAAATGCTGATATTCAATTATTTGAATATCGGCATTTTTTTGTTTTGAAATAAATCAGAATCAGAAGGGAGAGCAACAAGTCGGTATACCGACAATCTAAAACAGCCAAGTGTTCATTCTCCTTTCATAGCGAAATGCCGACACTCGTGCGTCACAAATGAGTGCGGGTGTCAGTATTTTCGTTCACTTTAGGGCAGAAAAAGTTGTCTAAAGGACAAAATTCTCTGTCATATATAGGCGGAAGGAAAAAACATATTATCTATCACATTTACAAGGAAGGGGGGGATTTGATGTACCTGAGAAAAAGAAAAAGCATCAAGATAATAAACACACTGCTTGTGATTGCACTTTTAAGTGTTGTTTTGACGGTATCTGTGTACGCTGCAGATGTCAGCGTTTCATATAGCGGAAGTAATGATATATCAATGAGCAGTATCCTTCATTCGGATGTTGTTAAAACTATAAAAAATATATTAGCCACTCTGGTAAATCCAATCGCCTCTGTTTCTATGGGAGCGTCGCTTATCGGTTTAACACTTTCTTCGTCTCAGAAACAGTCGGAGAGATTACTTAGAGCTATTAAAGCTATTGTGTGGGCTTTTGCTCTTGCTAATTTAATAGGGCTTATTTTTACTGCCGCAGGCAATATTGTAGGCAGTAACACTTATACGTTCAACTAATTCCTAATTCGGTTACTACACATTTTACCATGTGTGTTTCAGTTTCATAGACCAAAAAAATTAAGAAAGGAGGAATTCTTGTGAACAAGACTTTAACTTTACAGACTTCACAGGCGACCAAGCTGCGTAAAACAAGCACTCTCGCCATTGCGTCTGCGTCTGTAGCTTCACTTTGTTCCGTTTTTTCTTCAATGGCTTTCGCAGCCGGTGAAGAAATTTCAAATGCGGTAATTAAAGTGTGCAAGGATATAGGCGGTATAATGACGGCGGTACTTAATCCTATCTGTGCTGTTGTAATCGGCATTTGCCTTTTAAGCCTTATCTTTGGCAAAAATTCAAAAAGTGCCGACTCTTCTATTCAGTGGATTAAAAGAGTTGTTATCTGCTTTGTATGCTTTAACTGTATAGGACTGTTCCTTTCTTACGGTACAAGTCTTATGGCAGGTATCGGCGGTCAGAGCAACTGGGGTTGATTGCTTGATTAAGTTTGAGAGTCGTGTGATTCATTGGTACTGAGATTGCACGAACACAACCTGTAGTAAAACTCAGAATTAACGCTGCGTTTGCAGCCTCACAAAAGGTGGGTACTGTTAAGGTCTGCTTGCAAGCGATTGTGAGCAGACCTTTTCTTGTTTTCCAAGACCGAAATTTTCCCCAAAAGGGCAAATTTGCAAAAAAATTACTTCATATATTAACAAATCAAAGAAAGGAGGAAAATCCAATGTCAAGTATATGCGTAAACATTCTTTTCAGCGTAATACTCGGATTTGTTACGCCTCTTATATTTTCGGGAGCTTCGGCTGTCATGACTTTTATATTTGACACGTTTACCAGACCTTTTCAGTTTACTTATGAACAAGGACAGGGGACAAACTGGTTTGTTGAAATGCTCAGCCCGGACTTGCTTAACATCGTTGTTAAGATAATGATAAGCGCCGGAGTCGTACTTGCAATTTTTATGCTTGCCGTTAACATCTTCAAACTGTTTTTTGCGGGTTTTTCAAAAAGAGTAGAGTCTCCGATTGCTTTATGTATTCGTGCCGTAATGTCTATATTTCTCTCCTATTGGATTATAGACATAGTGTATAAAGTCGTGTTCCCGATGTTTCAGTGGATGCTTGATAAAGTCAACAATATAACTATTAACAGCGGTAAAACAGTCTCTCAGTCAATATCTGATATGTATTCGCTTGTGGAACAAACATCAGCCAGCGATTTTGGCTTGTCCGAAGGCACAAACTTTGTTGATAAATTGGCAGGGGCTATATCGGGAACTTCATACGGTTCAGTCGGAACAATTATAACCGCTATAGTGTTTATTGTCTTTTTTATAAAATCAATTATAGCATTGTTCAGACTTGTTGCCGAAATGGCTGAAAGATATTTGCTTGTAAACGTGCTTACGGTTTGTTCACCAATGATTATGCCTACCGTGATAAGCGATAGCACTATGCAGATATTCCTGTCGTGGATACGAATGATGATTGCTAACTGCTTGGTTCTTATTTTTAATTCACTCGGTATGATTATGTTGAACGTCGCTTTTGTAAACGTAGGCTCGGCTTGTACGGCTATAGTCGGAATGAGCGGAAGCGGCAGATGGATGAGACCTATTACCGCTATGGTTGTTTTTGTAGCTTTAATCAAGGTCGTGGAAAAGTTTGATGTATACCTTGCTCAGCTTGCATTTAAGATACAGGCTATAGGAGGCAACGATACAGGACCGACCCTCGGCGGACTTATTGCTCTCGGCGGTAAGGCTAATAAAAATGCCGCTCAAGTGGCTCAGGCAGGAGGCTTGGGTAATTACTTAGGTGAAAAAGCCGGCAATGTGTTAGGCTTCTTCGGTGGCAACAGAAGCGGTTTGGCTAAGAACTTGTCTCAAAACGCAACCGAATACAGAGCAGCAAACAAAGAAGAGGCAAGACAACTCGGTCACGGTGCTTTAGCCGATAGGCAGAATGAAGACGAGATAAACGAAGAGAATAAACGGCTGAGAAATCAGAAGAATACTCAGGAAACGGACGGCAATAGTCAGAAGGACACCGAAAAGGTTCCTACTCCCGACAGCGGCGGTGGCGAAGACGAAGGCGGAACGGGCGACAATAGTTCGGAGACCCCCATACAGGTTCCTACCGGCCCCGGCGGTGATTTGGGTCAAAATACTGATGCTGGCACCGGCGGTAATGATGGCGGCAATCCGGGCGGTGGCAAGGACGAATCCAATCCTGTTTCTACTACTGGCGAGAATAATAATGGTTTTGTACCTGTATCCGAACCTTCAGGAACATTTGACCTCGACAGACCGGGCGAAAGCGGTACACACGGTCAAGAAGTTGTATCAAACGATGTAGAGCCTTCCCAAAATACAACCCAAGATACAACCACAACTGTAGAGACCGTCGAGCGTAATATTCGTGAGCGCGCCGAAGGCGTTAATGTTGAGAAAACGTTGGACGACAGTTATAAGGACAACGGTCTAAGTGACGCGGAGGCTACACGTCGCCAAGAAGAATATAAGCGTAAATTCTACGAACAGAAATCGCAAGAAGAAGAGAAATACGCAAAGGATAATCCGGAATATCCGGAGGATAAATAACACGGAGTCTTGCTCTTTGCGTTAATAGCGTGAGGGGCAAGACTCTTTCTGTTTTCTGTTTTCTCTCCATAGTAATCCCAAACAATCGAAAATATAGAAAGAAAGGGGGCAAAATCTTTGTCAGATAACCACGAAAACAACAATAATGACAGAAATAGCAGAAACGTTGACAACTCAGCAAACAAGTCGGACATAAACAACGGCCGTGATGCTCGTTCCAACGGCTACGGCGATTACGGCGAAAACAGCGTTATTGATGAAAATATGCAGGACAACTTTATAAAGAACAACTCGAAGCTCGCAAATAACGGGCAAAACGATATGTCCGGACTGCCTTCAGACCAAAATACTGACAATGTGTCTGCAACGGAAAACAGCGACAAAACAAAAGGTTCCGACGGCAACGCTTCTCAGACTGCACAAACCGCTAAAGACGCCAAAACCGCAGAAGACAATGCCAAAGACGCCAAAGACGCCAAAGACGCCAAAGATACAGCAAAAGACGCTGCGTCCGAAGCAAGCGATGCGGCAAGCGATGCGGCCGGTGCGGCGGGTAAAGGCAAGGTTATGACCGCTTTTAATGTGACGGACAATCTCAAGGCTTCGGCACAGGAGGCAGAAGCTCAAGATGCGGAACAAAGCATGAAGGACGTAGCCAAGGATACTGTTAAGGCAGCTCCTAAAGTTGCGGCGGATGCGGCTTCGGGAAACGTCCCCGGCATTGTAGCCGATGCTGTTGATTATGCGTCGAAAACACTTCCAAAGCTGGTAAAGATACTTCCGGTATTGCTTTTGTGTGTATTGCTTATCGGTGCATCTATATTCAGTATGGTCGGGATGTTGCCGTCGGTTATGTACGGCGGTCTTGAAGAAAAAGTTGAGGAACGACAAATCAACAAGGCTCAAAATGTTATCGAAGAGGAATATGAAAAAAGAATATCCGCTGTTGTAAGCGACATTATTAAACAAACTAAAAACGAGGCGGAAATCGGTACTTTTTCGGCGTGGAAACGTATTGTTGCCGGAAAGAACGATAACTACACCGTTACTGTTCAGCGTAAGAATGAAACAGACGCTGTTATTACCGTTAAAAACAACAAGACTTCTACCGGACTTAAAATAACCGTTAATCAAATTTACTTGACGGATTATTCTCCGTTAAAGGCCGATAAGGTAGCTTTGATAAATTCTTACGCTTATAAAGACGCATATAAAGACACTAAAGAATATCTGTCGGGTGAAGCTGTACCCGACGAAACACTCTTTGAGACAACAAGCAATACTAAATGGAGGAGCAAAGACACCTCAGGTCTTAAAAAATGGCTTGAAGACAATATGAACAGCCTTGTTACATACAGTGTAAGCGAAGAGACTCAGGTAACGGAAGACGGGTTTACGTATAGACAGCTTACGTACTCTGTAAACGGTATCTTTACCGAAGACGATATTTATGCGGCTTATGGCTTCTCAGATGCTCAAAAGGAACAGCTTAAATCATTAAATTTTGCCGGAAATATGTACCTCGCCGCGTGTGATGACACATCTCCGGAAGGCACGGAGAAATTATCATCATCCAACATATACCCGAAGCTTGATGTTTACACAAACCTTGTAGGCGGTAACGACAACCTTATTTGGTCTATGCTTCCGTCAGATTATAAACACTTGATTGCCGATAACGATGAAACAGGCACGGCAACAATTATTCGTGAGTTTATAACCGCTGCAAAAAATCAAGTTGGTTTTATTGCAGGAGAAAACAACAACAATCCCTACAGTGAATGGAACAACACTAACAGTGCCTACTGGAACGCTGCGTTCCTAAGCTATTGTGCGAACACAGTGGATTCGGTTCTTAATACCGGCACGAAACTGCTTGACAATGTTATACCGAACACAGGCAGCGTCGATTACATGACAGGCTTCTTGTTTAACAACAACTATGTGTGGCATTACAAAAATGATAATTATGTACCCCAAATGGGCGATATTGTAGTTTTGTATGCTCCACAGCAGACTATAAACGCGGATGGCAGCATAACTACTGTCGATACTCCGACAGTGGCGGAAACGTGTCCGGAACTTAACATCTCAGATACAGAACTCAGAGCAACCGCTCTGGGCCTCGTAGAAACGGTTTCGGGCGGAACTGTAACGTTTATATGCGGTGATACGGCAAATCACGCTGTGGAACGATTGGCTCTTGATTTGAGCGATTATAAGATAGTGGCTTATGTTACTCCCGATTACGGTAGCATTACAAACGGGACGGACGACTCGCTCATATACGACGGCGAGGTTTTTGATAAGGGTTCTTTTCTTTTCCCTGTTAAAGGAACAGTAACCGTTTCGGCTCTGTATCCTTTGTATCCGAGCGGTACGCCACATTCGGGACTTGACCTTGCTTGTCCTATCAATACGCCTATCGTTGCGGCAAATTCCGGTACTGTTGTAAAGATAGACAACGCATGCAAAACTACTTACGGTAAGTTTATTAAGATACAATCAGATACACCATCAGGTACAGTTTACTGTATATATGCTCATCTTAATCAAATATGCGTGAAAGAAGGCGATACCGTTTCCGCAGGAAGTGTTATTGCCCTCTCAGGTAATACGGGTAACACTACAGGGCCACATCTTCATTTCGGTGTAAAAAACAGTGCCGGAATTAACGTTAATCCTGTTCCTTATCTGGCTAAAAGCTCGGATATTCGTCTTCATGCAACTATTGTCAATTAACAAGAAAGAAAAGAGGTGTTTTTATGACAGAACAAGAAAATCTTTCACCTGCATATGTTATACCACGTAATTACGAAGATAGCTTTATTACCGCCGGAGGACTTTCGTTCAGAAGTATTGGCGAGGGTGCCCTGCTCGCAGCTTTAACAATTCCTATCTTTATTTTCTTGCCTATCAGATTGCTTTACAGAGCTATTCTTATAGCTGTATTCGGCGGTGCGTTGTTTGCTTTCGGCGTTATCGGCATTAAACACTGCTATCTTTCTGAATTCATAATGAAGTTCTTCAAGTTTAAAAGAAGCTGCCACGTTGTCGAAAGAGACGATAGTCACGTTTTTGACAACCTGATAGCCGAAACTGAAGATGCAGAAACACAAAATGATAACGTAGAAGAAGTCGTCGAGTCGGAAACAGTAGAGACGGTTGTTCTTGATTCGGATTCGTCAATTTCCGAGAAAGAAATCAAAAGGAAGTCCAAAAAGGGCAAAAAATCGAAAAAATAAGTCATATGTGAACTACCACACACCGTAAAGGTATGTGGCTTCTGTTAAATGGTTCACCAGACTAAGCCGTTAGAAATGACGGCTACGATATTTAGGTTATGATACCTTTGGTTGACGCAACAGACCATTGCTCTATCGTACATGTTTAAGTTAGGTCAGAGTAAGAACAGCCTTGTGATATGTACTTAAAAAGCCTTTATATCATTGTCGAGTTGAAGCCGGAACAACTATATGTTAACAGTATAGTGTAGTACGCACAACCGTTGCTTTTGTAACGGATTTATGTATTAAATTACATTTATAGGAAGGAGTGCTTATTTATGGTATATGTACTTAATAATAACGGACAACCTCTTATGCCTACAAATAGGCACGGTAAGGTGAAACACCTGTTAAAAACAGGCAAAGCGAAAGTCGTTAAGAGGTGTCCGTTTACAATTAAATTGATGTATGACTCAAAAAGTTATACACAACCGTTATCACTTGGTGTGGATACCGGAAGTGGCACATTAGGCGTTGCCGTTAGCAAAGATAACGGAGATGTTGTTTACATATCCGAAGTTGTCGTTAGAAATGATGTTACCGATAAAATGCAACGGAGAGCCAAATATCGCAGGAACAGACGAAATCGAAAAACTCGTTACAGAAAAGCAAGATGGCTCAATCGTGCTAATTCTATAAGAAAAGATAGATTTAGTCCTACAATGCAAAGCAAACTTCATAGCCATACAAAAGAAATAGAATATGTTAAATCTATTCTTCCGATTACAACTGTGGTATTTGAAACAGGACAGTTTGATACGCACCTTATGAAAAATCCGATGCTTGCAAATCTTAAAATAAGGCATTGGGGCTATCAAAAGGGCGTTAACTACGGCTTTGAAAACACAAGAGCTATGGTACTTAATAGAGACAAATATACTTGTCAATATTGCAAAGGTAAGCGTAAAGACAGCAGATTAGAAGTACATCATATAGTGTTCCGTTGTCAAAGTGGCTCTGATGAAGAATGTAATTTGATTACGCTTTGTCACACTTGTCACAAAAAACTACACGATGGCAAAATTAACCCTGATTTTACAGGTAAAACTAAAGGAACGCTTAATTATGCAACTCAGATGAACTCTATACGCAAACAGCTCTTTAGATTATATCCTAATGCGATTGAAACTTTTGGCTATGTTACAAAAGCAAATCGTTTCGTTCTTAATATTGAAAAAGAACATTACCTTGATGCTTGCATAATTGCAACGCAAGGAAAGCCGTTTGTTTTGAAATCAAAAGTTTTGCTTAAAAAGAAATGCGTTCCGAAAGGCGATTTTCAAAAAACAAAAGGTGTTCGTTCAGAACAGCCGATTGTCACGAAAAAAATATTTGGCTTTAAGAAATTTGATAAAGTTAAATATTTCGGTAAAGAATATTTTATCAAAGGAAGAATGTCTTCCGGCTATGCAGCTCTTATGGATATAAATGGCAACAAAATTGATTTTTCAACAATGCCAAAAGGTTATAAGACCGCGAAAATGACTAATTTGAAAAGACTGGAGGCTCGTTCTTCGTGGATGATTACAGCCGAGGAGGTCACTCAAAATATAGCATGAAGGTGCATATCATTTTTGTAACAAATTTTGGCGTCGGTTCTTATTTTTTTAATGAGTAAGGGCAAATTTCTTTAATTTTCGGTCATATATAAAAAAAGAAAGGAGGTGCTTTTCATGAAAAAACCCGAAACTTCAACTGAAAGAAAAAACGAAAGTGATAAGAGAGGTTTTAAAGAGTTCTGGGCTAACAAATCTACACGATGGGCGTTTTGGGCGTTTATCGCTGTTGTTCTTGTAACTATCGGTGTTTTCATTCTTAATGCAACAGTCAATATTTAATTTGTCGGTTGTTAAGGCTCCTTACTTACAGTTTTGTTTTTTTTAGACTAAAGACGCTGTGCTTTTGCATGGCGTCTTTTGTTTTGTGCATTTGTTCATAATGAGACAAAAAAGAAGAATATTTATACATATATAAATGTAGTAATTTATTAAGTTGATGGAAACCTCATAGTCGTTTACAATCAAGTAATTTGTTTGACTTAATCGCCCCTGTTGTGATAAAATTATAAAAAAGGATGCTTTTTTAAATCTTCGACGAGGGAACTCGGCTTTTTGCCGAGTAGTTCACAAGGCGACATTACCCTAAATGATAGTCTATTTTGGGCTAAAAGCATCTAAATTGACATAAATTATTTGCTGTGTTAGAATGGAAAAAAATGTGGGTAGGGGTAGTTAGCGGTGAAAAACAGGCAAATGGACGATTATTATAAAAAGTTTCCTGTCGCTTTGCGAGACAAGCTTATTAGCGGACATGTAAAATTGCCTCGTGGAGCACAATTTGAATATGGAGAGTTTTTAGCATATAGAGGAATAACAAGGGAGGAAAATGACTATACTCCCGTTAATGCAAATGACATGAAATCTTATTTTGAGGAAGGTCGCAGGCCAAGAGGAGTAGACTGTAGCGATTCGTCATATTACGCAGTTTCTCTTTATAAATCTTTTGATATGCTAAAGCAGTGTTTTAAATTTCCTCGACCGCATAAAAAGATTGCTCAAGGGTATGTTTATATGGATGGTGGCCCCCAGTATACTACAAAAGACAGCCATGTTGATTGGTGGCTATATGAAAATGTTAGTTTTGACAAATTTGTTATAAAGGAAAAGGAGGATTTTTA
>ERZ1034763.934-NODE-934-length-10747-cov-7.382716_pt1 | contig 10747 bp, 10 predicted proteins | sample MGYA00520701_ERZ1034763 | MGnify/ENA primary metagenome ERZ1034763 (study PRJEB33766, sample SAMN09781707) | gut metagenome | biome: gut microbiome | host: Homo sapiens | place: Madagascar | study: EMG produced TPA metagenomics assembly of the PRJNA485056 data set...
AAGAAAAACATTTTTTCAAAAATGATTTTGTCTGTACTTTTAGTTTGTACTTTGTTTACAACAGTTGCCTGTTCAAACAGTGATGAATACATCACCAAAGGCACAAACCTAAACCAAGAAGATCTAAACAGTAGTGACAGAGTTACAATCTACACCTATGTTGACCCGGACAATAAGGATTTACATTATAACCAAGACACTAAATTCTACTATCCCCTACTTGATATGGTACATATGTATAACAACTACTGTTCCCTAAACAAAATGGGCGAATACAGTGTAAAGGTTGTTTCTTTCTCGTCACGAGATAGAATGATACAACAAATGTCAACAGAGATTATGGCAGGTGGTGGCCCTGATATTATTATATTGGACAATGAACTACCAATCTCAAAGCTCATAAACCAAGGTGCTTTTGCTGATATGAACACACTTTTAAAGAATGATAAAAGTGAAAGAAAAATTAACCTTGATGATTATGACAATACACTTATGGATACAGGTGTTTTCAAAGGCAAAAGGTATATGATGCCTATGCTGATTGAACCCGATATTTATATCTCAAACTCAGCTTTATTTAAGGACTATGACCTTGCTACCAACACAAGGCTAACCTATAGCAATATTAACAACAAGCTAAAGAAATTTGCTAACAATAGCAATAACCTTAGCTTAACAGATAGCTATTCCAGTTCAAAAGAAATTATCTTGCAGTACATTAATGACAACATTAACAAAGAGGACTATACAACTGATTTTGAAACTAAAAAATTTAAAAGCACTATAGAGTCTCTTAAAAAGTTAGTAAAGAAATCTATTGCAGATACTAAAACTACTAAAGACCTAAGCAAAAGTGAATGTTTACTTTCTAAGGGTACTACCGATAAAGAAACAGGTATCTACACACCATATAACTTTAGCTTATCCCATATGTCAGGTTATAGCTCAACCCAAACAACATTTACCAGTGGTATTACAGAAAAGGAAAATCAATCAAGAGCTACTATCAGTTGTGGCTTTATGATAAACAATAATAGTAACAAAAAAGAAAAAGCCTTTGAATTTATCAAATACTCTTTAGGTGAAAGAATGCAAAGATTCATTACCTTTGACTCAACTTATGGTGATACATATAACATTACCGTTAACAAAGATGCACTAAATAATTCCTTAAGTAGTTTTGCTTATGGTGATACATATAACATTACCGTTAACAAAGATGCGCTAAATAATTCCTCAAGTAGTTTTGCTTATGGTGGTACCGATTTTGATGAAATTAAGGAACAAGATAGTTTTATGGATAAATACGCATCCTACATTAACAGTATCAACACCTATGAAATCAGAGACGGTTACTACAATGACAAGGTAATCGGCTCATTAGTTGATGATTATTTGCAGGACAAAATCCCTATTGACAATTTTATTGCAAACCTAAACAGTAAAACAAAAATCTATTTATATGAATAAGGTGTACTATGAAATTTGAGAAAAAACAAACGGTATGGGCATATTTATTTTTGTTGCCATCATTAATAGGTATTACAGTTTTTTATGCAGTTCCATACATAATGTGTGTATATAACAGCTTAATGTCAGGTGGGCATTTTGCAGGACTGGATAACTACATAGCAATTTTTCAGAATAGAGCATTTCTGTATGCACTAAAGAACACTATGATTTTTACAGTTGTAGCAATTCCGTTACTGATGATTATTTCTTTCTTGATTGCTCAATTTTTAAATAGTTTTGAGAAAATAACTTCTTTCTTTAGAAGTGCATATTTAATGCCCATTGTAATTCCGGCAGCATCCCTAATTTATATTTGGCAAATGTTATTTAACGATTATGGTGTAATCAACAATATTCTTAATTCACTTGGTTTTGATACAGTTCATTTCTTTAGTAGTGGATTTTCTATGGTAATGATTATCCTGATTTACATATGGAAAAACTGTGGTTTCTGTGTAATACTCTTTACTGCAGGACTTGCCAATCTACCAAAGTCAGTTCACGAAAGTGCTTATCTTGAGGGTGCAAGTAGCTTTAGAACAACAGTAAAAATCACTTTACCACTTATCACTCCAACAACATTCTTTGTATTCTTAATGGCAGTTATCAATTCCTTTAGAATGTTCAGAGAGTCATTCTCACTGTTTGGTACATACCCAAATGAGAATGTTTACTTTCTACAGAACTTTATAAACAACAACTACAACAACTTTAACTACTCTCAGCTATCTTCATCAGCCATTGTAATGTCAATTATTTTCATTGGTATTATGTTAGCATTCTTTATGTATGAGAGAAAGTCAGATTATTTAGAATGAGGATAAAATGAAAAAGAAATTTACAGTAAAAAAATCGTTAAAATATTTGTTGCTAATTGTGCTGACACTTATTTTCTTAATGCCGGTTGTGTTTATGGTTATAAGCTCATTTATGTCAAGTAAAGAGGTTTCCTCTATGCTTGACTTTACAACCGGTCAGTATGCATCCTTTAAACTGATACCGGAACATTTTTCACTTGAACAATTCTACAAGGTGTTCTTTAGAAACAGTGACTACTTAAAGGAATTTTGGAACTCTGTATTAATTACAGTACCTACAGTTGTAGGTCAGTTAATTGTATCTTCCCTAGCTGCCTTTGCTTTCGGTAAGCTAAAATTTCCCGGCAGAGATAAGCTATTCTTTGTATATATGATATTCCTTATCCTACCTATTCAGGTAACACTTGTGCCTAGCTACTTTATGTATCAGAAGTTAGATTTACTTAACAATGTTATGAGCATTATTCTTCCGGGTACATTCTCAGCCTTTGGAATTTGCTTACTAAGACAAAGTGTAAGATACATTTCCGACTCCTCAATTGAAGCTGCAAGAGTTGACGGTGCATCATACCTTAGAATATTCTTCCAGATTATTCTGCCTCAAATACGAGGTGGCTTAGTATCCCTTGCACTACTGACATTTGTAGATACATGGGGTGTTGTTGAACAACCGTTGATTTACTTTACAGACAAAGCAAAGTACCCACTATCAGTTTCACTTTCTGTTGATACTGCCGATGTAAATATTATTTTTGCTTGTGGTGTAATGTTTATGATACCGGCTTTAATTATCTACTTCTTAGGTGAAAAAGATGTAAGAAGTTCATTTTCGAGGATATAACTATGGAAAAGAAAAATATGCGTGTAAAATTTCAAAAAGGTATTGTGGCTTTTGCAATAATTTTCTTTCTGGTAATCGGTGGGTTAACTTATCTATCAACTAAGATAGATGCTTTACTTTACCCTACTGTTACAGTTGCAACAACCAATACAGGATATATAATTGATGAAGATGACGATTCCTACCACGACCCAACAGGCGGTAATACATTAATACCGACTTCTTCAGTACATAACGGTGAAGTTTATTATGTTATCAAAAACACAGATGGCAACTACATTGTAGCAAAAAAACCAATTGACATACTTAACCAAAACGGTTTATATACTGAAATAACCAGAGAAAATACCGGCTTTTTGGCAATTATAGACAGTGACAAAGACCTAAAAGTAGGAGAACAAGTTTTAGTAAAGGCAGATGTATTATGATAAAGAAAAGAATTATACCTTTCATAGTTGTTGCTTTACTGTTACTTACTTCTATCTCAACTTTTACATATGTAATCAACAACTATAAAAGTCAAAACAAAAACACAGTTATCAGTATTCAAAATGTAGCATCAAAAGGCAAAAGCAAGGCTACTATTAAGGACTATGAAAAACTGGTAAAAAAGTATGAAGATTTTAAGGATACTTCATTTTGCAGTGAGCTTAGTACAACTACTGTAAATAACACAAAAATTACACCGGTACTAATCAATCACAACTATCTAAAGTACAATAACATTTCTTATACCGATGAGGGTATCACAAATGTTATGGAAAAGGAAAAAAGCAAAACTGCTGTAGTCAGCAAAACCTTCGGTAAAAAAATTGCTGAGGGCAAGTCCCCTATTGGTAAAACTTTCAAAATCAATAATGAAAGATACCGTATCACAGGTGTTTTTGATGATAAAAAGGGAACTGTTAATGACTTTTTTAAGGACAATAAAGAGAGAGTTTACATTAACTACACAAGCACAGATAACTATGAAAAAGAAAAACTAACTGCTGTAAGTTGTATTGATGGCAGTGACTCCAGAAGACAATTTTATTTCTTAAGTTTTGATAATTTTCAGAGAGTTAATTTTGATGAAAAGAATTTAGCCGTAAATGATTTTACTGCAATTATTTCATTCATCTTAACTATTATCACATCAGTATATTTAATCAGACTATGGCTTAATAACCTAGGTTCAACCTATAGATTTATCAAAGAAAAACACAATGAAAATTACTTATGTAAATTCATAACAAGCAACATACCGTCATTAATAATCAGATTAATAATTTTCTTAATTTTACCTTTAGCTATTTTTGTACTGTTCTACATAGCTTTAAAAGATTTCCACCTTATATATAACTACATTGATAAGGAAAACTTATTTAGCATTTCACATATGTTAAATACATTGTCCTCTACTATACAGACAGAAACTTCAACATTAATGGGTGGCAATCCATACTTCTTAAATCTATATAACGGTACATTGGTTTTAGGTGTGATTTTCTTACCGATTATCCTACTACTGTTCTTCTTTACCTACTACCTATTTAATCAAGTAGGAAAAGAAAGTAAAGTTGCTATGTATCTTATCACTGCATCATTTATTGTAATCACAATTATTTCTTTAATTGTAGCTTTCATAAGTGACAGTAGCTTTACATTCTTACAGATAATCTTCTTTATTACTGCATTATTTATTGCAAAATGTTTGAAAGATTATTTCATTAAAAAAGACTAAAATTTATCCCACAACTAAGTAAAAATAGTTGTGGGATTTTTTTATTTAAACATATATGATGCTGTATCCACCATTTCTTCCATTGCGTGAATAGCCTTGTTCATTTTCTTTTTCATAGGCTTTTTGATTTTGGTATTGTCCATCATTTTTTCACCAATCATACCTACTGCAATACCGGACATTAAACCAACACAAATACCTTTCATCATTCCACCGTTATTCATTTAATCACCTCCTATCAGTATTTTTACCTAAATACAAAATTATATAAAAGTGAATGAAAACCAATTTAGGAATGTTGTACTATTTTTCAATTTAGTATATAATTAAGAATAGGGGTGATTATTTTGGCAACACTGAATATTGTGCTGGTTGAACCGGAAATTCCACAAAATACAGGCAACATTGCTCGTACCTGTGCTGCAACAGGTGCAAGGTTACATCTTGTACGACCACTTGGCTTTCAGATTACAGACAAAACAGTAAAGAGAGCCGGTCTTGATTATTGGGATTTACTGGATATAACTTACTACGATAGTCTTGATGATTTTTTAGAGAAAACTAAAGGTGCAAAGTACTTTATGTACACCACTAAAGCACTGTATAAACATACAGAAGTAGAGTATCCTGACAACTGTTACTTGCTTTTCGGCAAAGAAACAAGAGGACTGCCTGAACATTTATTAATGGAGCACAAAGAAAGTTGTGTTCGTATTCCTATGGTTAAAGATGCAAGAAGTCTGAACCTTAGCAACTCAGTTGCTATTGCTGCCTATGAAGTGCTGAGACAATGGGACTACCCTGCACTTCTCACTCATGGTCAGCTACACAGACATCACTGGGAATAAGAACATATAATTTTCTTTTATTTTACATAAACTTATGCATAATTTTATTATCCCAAAAATAACTGAAAAATATCTAAAAATTTCTGAAAAAAAGTAGGGATAAAATCATTATATCTATTGAAACCATTACAAAATTGTTATATAATTAACTATATCTGGGAACAGATTTTAATAAGTAATTTATTTGAAAGGATGTTTAAATATGGGTTTAAACAAAGTTACAGTTGATGATGTAAATTACGCTGGCAAAAAAGTTCTTTGCCGTTGCGACTTTAACGTACCTCTAAAGGATGGCGTTATCACAAACGACAACAGAATTACAGCTGCTTTACCAACAATCAAAAAGATTATGAATGACGGTGGCAAGGTTATCCTTTGCTCTCACCTTGGTAAGCCAAAGAACGGTCCTGAAGAAAAGTTCTCTCTAGCACCTGTTGCAGTTAGACTTTCTGAACTACTAGGCAAGGAAGTTGTATTTGCTGCTGATGACGAAGTTGTTGGCGAAAATGCAAAGAACGCTGTTGCAAATATGAAGGACGGCGATGTTGTTCTACTACAGAACACAAGATTTAGAAAAGAAGAAACAAAGAATGAAGAACCTTTCGCTTCTGAACTAGCTTCACTAGCTGATTGTTTCGTTATGGATGCTTTCGGTTCAGCTCACAGAGCTCACTGCTCAACTGCCGGTGTTACAAAGCACATTAAAGATACTGCTGTTGGTTACCTAATGCAGAAGGAAATCGACTACCTAGGTAACGCAGTTGAAAACCCAGTAAGACCTTTCGTTGCTATCCTTGGTGGTGCAAAGGTTGCTGATAAGCTAAATGTTATCTCTAACCTACTAGAAAAGTGTGACACACTTATCATCGGTGGTGGTATGGCTTACACATTCCTAAAGGCTAAGGGTTATGAAGTTGGTCTTTCTCTTGTTGACGATAGCAAGATTGACTACTGTAAGGAAATGATGGAAAAGGCTGAAAAGCTAGGCAAGAAACTTCTTCTTCCTGTTGACACAACAATCGGTGACGGTTTCCCTGACCCAATTGATGCTCCAATCGAAGTTAAGGTTGTTCCTGCTACAGAAATTCCTGCTGATAAGGAAGGTCTAGACATCGGTACAGAAACTCAGAAGCTATTTGCCGAAGCAGTTAAGTCTGCTAAGACAGTTGTATGGAACGGTCCTATGGGCGTATTCGAAAACCCAACTCTTGCAAAGGGTACAATCGCAGTTGCTAAGGCTCTTGCAGAAACAGACGCTACAACAATCATCGGTGGTGGTGACTCAGCTGCTGCTGTAATTCAGCTAGGTTTTGCTGACAAGATGAGCCACATCTCAACAGGTGGTGGTGCTTCTCTAGAATATCTAGAAGGCAAGGTTCTTCCTGGTATTGATGTAATCGCTGACAAATAATTTAGATTATAAAGGGGGCAGACAACAGTCTGCCCTTACATAAATATTTTTAATATTTTATTTTGAAAGGAATTATTCATAATGGATAAGAGTAAAAGAAAGGCAATTATTGCCGGTAACTGGAAAATGAACAAAACTCCATCAGAAGCTAAGGCTCTACTAACAGAACTTGCTCCTATGGTTAAAGATGCTGACTGTGAAGTTATCGCTTGTGTACCATTCGTTGACCTAACAGTTGCACTAGAAGCTACAGAAGGCACAAACATTCAGATCGGTGCAGAAAACTGTCACTGGGAAGAAAGTGGTGCTTTCACAGGCGAAATCTCAGCTAAGATGTTAGCTGAAATGGGTGTTCCTTATGTTGTTCTAGGTCATAGCGAAAGAAGACAGTACTTTGGCGAAACAGATGAAACTGTTAACAAGAGAACAAAGGCTGCTCTAGCTCATGGTCTAAAGCCAATCGTATGTGTTGGTGAACTTCTATGGGAAAGAGAATGTGACATTACTGAAGAAGTTATTGCAAGACAGATTAAGCTTGACCTATTCGGTGTTTCTGCTGAAGATGTTAAGAAGACTGTTATCGCTTACGAACCAGTATGGGCTATTGGTACAGGTAAGACTGCTACTGCTGATCAGGCTGAAGAAGTTTGTGCTTTTATTCGTGCAACACTTGCTAAGCTATATGGTCAGGAAGTTGCTGACGCAGTTACAATTCAGTACGGTGGTTCTATGAACGCAGGTAACTGTGAAGAACTACTTTCAAAGACTGATGTTGATGGTGGTCTAATCGGTGGTGCTTCTCTAGTTGCTGAAAAGTTCCAGCCAATCGTTGCTGCTGCATCTAAGTAATTTTGATTTAAATATAAGGAATTGATTATAATGAAAAAACCATTAATCCTAATGATTTTAGACGGTTTCGGTATTTCTCTTGATGCAGGTAACGCTATCGTTTCTGCCAAGACTCCAAACCTAGGCAAAATCTTTGGTGAAAACCCTATTACAAAAATCGGTGCATCAGGTATGGATGTTGGTCTTCCTGATGGTCAGATGGGTAACTCAGAAGTTGGTCATACAAACATTGGTGCCGGTAGAGTTGTATATCAGGAACTAACAAGAATCACTAAGTCTATTGAAGACGGTGACTTCTTCCAGAATGAAGCTCTAACTAAGGCTATTGAAAATGCTAAGAACAATGATTCTTCACTACACCTAATGGGTCTGCTATCTAACGGTGGTGTTCACTCACACAACACTCACCTATACGGCCTACTAGAACTAGCTAAGAAGGCAGGTCTTAAGAAGGTTTATGTTCACGCATTCCTAGACGGTAGAGATGTTCCACCATCATCTGCTAAGGACTTTGTTGTTGAATGTGAAGAAGAAATGGCTAAGATTGGCGTAGGTAAAATTGCTACTGTTATGGGTAGATACTACGCTATGGATAGAGATAACCGTTGGGATAGAGTTGAAAAGGCTTATTCTGCAATGGTATATGGCGAAGGTGAAAAGGCTGATACTGCTCCTAATGCAGTACAGAATTCTTACGACAAAGACACTACTGATGAATTCGTACTACCTACAGTTATTGAAGGTGGCGATACAATCAAGGCTAACGACTCTGTTGTATTCTTTAATTTCAGACCTGACAGAGCAAGAGAAATCACAAGAACACTTGTTGACGAAAGCTTTGACGGTTTTGAAAGAAAGAACGGTTTCTTCCCACTAACATTCGTATGTATGACTCAGTATGACGCAACAATGCCTAATGTAGAAGTTGCATTTAAACCTGAGGCACTTGTAAACACACTAGGTGAATATGTAGCTAACAACGGTATGACTCAGCTAAGAATTGCTGAAACAGAAAAGTACGCTCATGTAACATTCTTCTTTAACGGTGGTGTTGAAAAGCAGTACGAAAATGAAGACAGAATTCTTGTTAAGTCACCAAAGGTTGCAACTTATGACCTACAGCCTGAAATGTCTGCATATGAAGTATGTGACAAGTGCTGTGACGCTATCAAGAGTGGCAAGTATGATATGATTATCCTTAACTTTGCTAACTGTGATATGGTTGGTCATACAGGTATCTTCCCTGCTGCTTGTAGTGCAGTAGAAGCAGTTGATACTTGTGCAGGTAAAGTTGTTGACGCAATTAAGGAAATGGACGGTGTGGCTCTTATCACTGCTGACCATGGTAATGCTGATAAGATGTATGAAGAAGATGGTTCTCCATTTACTGCTCATACAACAAACCCGGTTCCATTCTGTGTTGTTAATTATCCTTGTACTCTTCGTGAAGGTGGCAAGCTAGCTGACATTGCTCCAACAATGTTAAAGATTCTTGGTCTACCTCAGCCTGAAGAAATGACAGGTACATCAATTATTGAATAATTAACCCATATTTTCAATATTTCTACACCCACCGATTTTGGTGGGTGTTTTTTTATCTATTATCACCAAAAACAAAATATATTTTTTAGTAAATAGCAACATTGCAATAATCAATTAAAACATTTATAATTGTTTATAGGAGGTAATACCAATGAGAAAAATTATTTCATCAATGCTAACAGTTATCATCCTTTCAACTATGTTTATTGTTGGTTTTCCTGCAAGTGCAAAGGCAACTACACTTAACGGTAAAGCAGTAAGCAAAGGTCAAATTGTAACTGTTACATACAGAATTAAAGCACCAAAATTAATGGAAGATATTCAAGCTCACGTTAACTATTCAAGTGGTCTTTCACTAAAATCTGTATCTTACAGTTCAGAAATGAAGAAAGGTTCTTTCGTAGAAAACCACAACCTTACAAGACAGATTCGTTTTAATGCAGTTTGTATTATGAAACCTATGAACTTCAAGAAAGCAACTAACCTTATTTCTATGAAGTTTAAGATTACAGGCAATGGTTCTATGAAAACTTCTCTTAACCTAATTTGTCTTGATGCTACTGATGGCACTAACTATGGTAGAACCGGTGCTAACAGTCAGTACAATAAGTTAAATATTTCTACTGTAACAAAGGGATTGGCTTCTTCTGTTAAACCAAAAGCAATTAACAAAAAGAGTTTGAAATCAAAAAAAGTTACAAAATCTTCTATGAAGGTATATTGGAAAAAAGTATCTAAAATAAATGGTTATCATATTAAGATTAATGCACGTGTTAAAGGTGTTAGTATAAATAACCAAAGAAAACAAAGTACAAATAGTGTATTATTAAAGAACGTAAAAAAGGGACAAAAGATTAAAGTATCTATCCGTACTTATAAAAAATCCGGTAAAAATGTTTATTATAGTTCTTGGACTACAAAAACCTTCGTTTTTAAATAATATTTCTTTTTCTATAGTACAAAAAGAGTAATTTGTAACTTAATACCTTATATAATTAAGTTTAAAGGCACTTCAATAACGAAGTGCCTTTTCTTATGCCTATTTACTTTTCCACATATAGAAAGGAAATGTTAGTAACTATACATTATTATAAGTTATTCTTTATAAAATAAATTTGTTTTTTCAATTTTGTCTGTTGGTTAAAATAAATCAGTTCTACAAATTAGGGTTTTTCAATTTTGTCTGTGGGTAAAGGTTAGTTT
>ERZ1034763.936-NODE-936-length-10737-cov-5.646040_pt1 | contig 10737 bp, 10 predicted proteins | sample MGYA00520701_ERZ1034763 | MGnify/ENA primary metagenome ERZ1034763 (study PRJEB33766, sample SAMN09781707) | gut metagenome | biome: gut microbiome | host: Homo sapiens | place: Madagascar | study: EMG produced TPA metagenomics assembly of the PRJNA485056 data set...
CCATTGCAACCATAAAGCGAATTATGAAATCCCTGCAGGATAAAAACTATATCCGTCGTGAAAGCGGAAAAAGATACGGTAAATGGGAATTTCTGGTGTAATATATTTAATATAACTACTACAAAGGTTGTACGGTCTTTAAAAAGGAAAAAATGCACGCCGACCACATCACACCTTGGTCTAAAGGTGGTAAAACTACACCTGATAACTGCCAGATGCTCTGTCGAGATTGTAATCTAAAAAAAGGCAATTCTTGACTGTGGCCACTATAGTTACAGCCTATTTGGAATTATAGAGAAGGAGAAAGAATGAAAATTACATGTAAAAACAGCTTATGCATATTAACAACTGGTTTGTTAATATATTTATTTGAAGGAAGCATATATAATTTTATATTTCCTAATGCATGGGTAAAGTTTTGGATTGTTATACCCATGATAGTCTTTGTAATATGTTATTTTTTTAAAAAGTTCATCAAGCCACTGAATGGAACTTCATATATTTTAGAAACTTCTAATTTAGTAGCATTGGGAATTTTGTTTATTAATGTTTTCAATAAAAAGTTTGCAGATTGGCTTACTTCTAACTTTCAGCTAATATCATTCGTTTTAGGGCTTGCTGGAATAGTAGGGCTTATTCTTCTGAAGACAGAACAAAAAGCTAAAACGGATTCTATAAATGAAGAAAGCGGTAAACTATTCAATTTATTTTATTTAAATACATCCAAGGCTCATGAAATTGCTATGTTGATTGATAATAAAATAATCAAAAATATTGAAAGCGAACAGATATCATCAAATACTTCGAAATCCAATTATATGTTTACGCTTGGTAAAAAGGAAAATCTGCTGTCCGAAAATAGAGTTTCCGTGGAAGAAACTTCAAAACAACGAGTATTTGAAAGTTTCGATGTTAAACAAACCAAGTCTATTATGCTTCGTAAAATTTACGAAGAAATTAGCAAAACTAAGAATTGTAAATTTAATGAAGGGAACTTGGTATTACTAGAAAATGTTCAACTCCAGCAGTTAAATGTCGACGATACAGTTATGATTTTGAATGTGCTACAAGATAGTAAGTTGAAAAATCAACAAAATGATGATATAGAAATAAATCTGAATAAAATGATGGACAAAATGCTTGATGACTTTACAATAGATTATAGCTTTGACTACGAAGGAAACGATAAAGCTAACTATAACTGTATTATTAGATTACCATATAAATCAATGAGTAATTTTGAAAATGGCTATCAACATAATGATCTTCAATTGGGTAAGCTTAGCATTGTTGGTATATATCGTGGCGAGATTGACTTTTCACTTAAAGAAAGCATTTCATCGAAATTTTTAGAATTAATTTCTCAATCAAATTATCAACAGCAAAATAGTGAGTCAATTTGTGCTGGAATGAAATTAAGTGACAGTGCATCTGAACAATCAAAAGTTGACTTTGACTTTAATCATAAGAAATTGACAGGCAAGCGACATTTGATTGATGTTATAGCCATAATACAAGAAATTAATTTGGAGACTGATAAAGCATGAGTGTAACTCTATACCTCTATTATGATGAAAACCTTTCTTTACTCAAAAAACATCTTAACGAATATTCTTTTTTTGATATAGCTTACTTTTTAGATGTATATGAAACGGTTGATGCTGTAAAAATGATAGATGTATCAAAATACAATAAACTGGTTATAGATATTTCCGATCTAATACAGGATGGAAATTATTATAGGATTTTCACTTCACGATATATTCGTGCTTTTGACAATTTAAGTGAGGTCGCTTTTTGTATGCGGAGTTCCCTTACTTCAATATTTAAAACAAGATTTCCTTATTTATTTTGGAAATTTGATATTGATAGTACATTTGAAGAAAAAGAAGTATCAATGAAAACAGAACCAGAACCTATTACAATTAAGAAATTTAGTTTATTTAAGTATAAGCAAATATCCAATTTGGATGAACAAACTAAAAAATCAATGGTTTCTCTTGCCAATATAATTAACGAATGCGACACACTTTCCGTAAAATACAATATTGATGAAATAGAAAAAACAATTATAGAAAGTGAAATTAAATATATAGACATAACCTCAGCAATAAAAACTTTGAAATTAAGAAATGATCTAATTTTACAGTTCGAGATTTTACTCCACCGGATTGGCAGAAAATGCAATGTAAACTTTTCTATCGAGGAATCGCAACTTCAAACACTAGATGAGATGTTTCCGTTTATGTTTGAATCTACAATTGAGCTTAAAGCAAGCAATAAGCATGAAACAAAAGATACAGATGATGCTACAGAAGCCAATATAAATCATCTTGAAACTCAAATTGAAGCTATTTGTGAAAAATTAAAGGGTCACGATGACTTTAAGGTCGATTTTAGGAATAACATTCTTAAACATTTTTTCTTAAATCAGATGAATGAACGAAAGATTTTTTCTATTATGCTGTGTGGTGATTCGGGAATTGGAAAAACTGAATTTGCCAAAATAACATCTAAGATTTTATTTCCCAACGAACCACTCATAAAACTCAATTTTGGAAATTATTCCACCGAAGGCGTTTTAAACAGCTTAATAGGTTCACCATTAGGATATATAGGCAGTGAAGAAGGCGGTGAATTAATAAATAAAATTAACACGTCAGGTGCAAAATTAATCCTTATTGACGAATTTGAAAAAGCAACACCCAGTGTGTACAATTTTTTCTATGAATTATTAGAGGATGGAATTTTCACCGATCGCCACGGAAATCCACATAATCTTAACGGGTATATTATTGTTTTTACATCAAATATGTCGCAAAAACAGTATCAAAAACATATTCCAGAATCATTAAAATCACGTTTTGATATGGTTTATTATTTTGTAGATATTCCTTTGGATGAAAAGAATAAATATATTGATGCCGTTGCAGCAAACTTGATAGATAAACTCAACACTAACTATGATGTCAAAATTTCCAAGGATACACTTGATGGTCAATTGTACCAATTACTCTCATTGAATAATTTAAGAGATATTAAAAGGAAAATTGAAGATATCGTTTTTGCAGAATTTTTTAATCAATATAAAGCCCATAATTCAAGTGATACCATACAATAAAAATATTACTTCCACATTCACAACTTCCGTTGCTATGTTGTGCGAATATTATTCATCTTCTGAACCCATTTCATTTGATTAGTTGCTTTTAGTTCTTCGGTTACATTTTCTTTTTCGGCGAGGTATTTTACAAACCGAGAAAAGAGTTGTTGAGCTTGTTCTTCGGTATCGGCAAGATGAGAGTGGAGTTTGCCGGAAGTGAGCAGATTGTAATACAAAACTTTGCGATGGCGCTTTAAGTAGGTTGATCTGCGTTGTCCGCACACTCCAATGTACCCAGTTTCTTTTTCTGCCGGTAAAATTAAATTTGGCAGAAGATAATCGCCCTGCTTAATATATGTGCCGCCAAATTGTTCAAATAATGTGTTATTCATAATAAAAACCTCCTTTGATACTTGAATTGTACCAAAAGAGGTTTTCTTTTTCGCATGTGCGATTTATAAAAAAGAAAGAGCGAGACTTCAAATCTCGCTCAGTTTGGTAGAGCCATTTACTTTTTCTGCCAACCATTTCCGGGTTTCTGCGTAGGTGGTAACCTATCCCCTGAATCAATATGAACAATTCTTGGATCATTCACTTGTCCACCACGAGGACCAACCTCGATATAAGTCCCAGGCCGCTGATTGTCAGTGCCAGGTTTAATAGGCTTTGGCATTTGGTGACCTCCTTTCCTTAAATATATATATTATACTATATGTGTAGTATCAAATCAATATTTGCATCACAATATATAGTGTTTTAATGCTATTCTATCTTTACAAGCCAAAATCAACAATTATAGTCAATTTTTATTCAAAACTACATATACTATTATCACTTGACATTATCACGGAATACCGTTATAATTTGATTAAGGTGGTGATAGCGTGAATGTTAATTATTTAGTTGCCGAAAAGCAAATTTCTAAATACAATTTATCAAAATCAACAGGCATACCGTACTCAACTATAAGTGACATTTGCAATGGGAAAACTTCGCTTGAAAATTGCAATGCTAAAACCGTGTATGAGCTGTCAAAATTCTTTGATGTTTCAATGGAAGATTTGCTTTATAAAGAAAATGATGTTCGTTATGATTTCGAGGCTTTTAAGAGTGATATTCGCCATCAGCTTAAAGAATTGGGATTCAAAGAATTTATTGTGTCTGTTTTGAAAACTGATGAAGTTACCAATTATATGAACAAAAAATGGTACCCTGAAGCATTGTATCTATTGGCAATGCTTGATTATGTCAGCAGGATAAATAATATTCCTATTTGCAAAAAATACAATTCATATCGTTCTGCAAAGCTTAGTGAAGTTATTTACCCGGCAAGCGTTGTAGCCGAGGCAAAGGTTATGAATGATGAGAGCGTTTTGAAGGATTCCGTTACTAATTCTATACCCGAATTTATGCGTTTCAATATTGTTGAAAGCGAGGTGTTTGATGTTGCATAATGATATTCAAAAAAATATGGTTGACACATATCTCAAAGAACTTGCAAAGGAATTCAAGCGCCTAACAGGCAGAAAAACTTCGGCTGAAATAATAATTGTAGGCGGCGGTTCGGTTCTTCTTAATTATGATTTCAGAATGAACAGTGTTGATGTTGATGCTTTTAATACCTATGACAGCGCAATTAAAGATGCTGCTAAAATTGTTGCGGATAAATTTGATTTGTCACAGCAATGGCTTAACGATGATTTTAAGAAAACGGCATCATATTCACCGAAACTCAGGCAGTATTCAGGATATTACAAAACTTTCGGTAATGTGCTGGAAATCAGAACCGTTAGAAGAGAATATTTGATTGCAATGAAAATGGTATCGGGTAGGAAATATAAAAATGATCTGTCTGACATTCTCGGAATTTTATATTATCATTATAAAAATGATGATGAAATAGCATATGCGGAAATTGAACAGGCTGTAATAAATTTGTATGGCGATTTTAGCAGAATTAAAGGTGAGATTGTTAGATTTGTAAAATCTGCTATTGATAACAAAACTTTTATAGATGGTTATAATTTGCAAAAGAAAAACGAGCAAAATATAAAGGATAATTTAATTCAATTTGAAGAAAAGTATGAAAATGTTTTGAACGAAGATAATATAGACGACATTATAAATAAATTAAGAAGTGATTGAAAAAACGAGCCGAGAGGGGATACCTCTTGGCTCATTTTTGTGGTTATGGAGTTTTTATATCGCTATGCAAAATTCATATGCAATCGGCTGAATTTGGTTATTTTTAGCCCAATTTGTACGCTAAAATTGTACAGCTCATACAGTACGTAGCATATTCTATAAGCGGAAAATTCCAGACGATTACGATTTTTCATATAAAAAAACACGAAGAAACGTATTGTATCTGCTTTGAAAATCCTGAAATGGGTATTTGTTTTATTGAGGACCCAGACGGTTATTGGCTAGAAATTTTACAATAAATACGCAACAAGAAAAGTCTAAAAATTGTTTTATTCTCTGATTTTGTGATTATATTTTATATAACGATGATACTAGTATAATTTGATAATCAAGTTATACTAATTTTATGTAAATCTCTATATTTTTTTAGATTATCTATTCTTGTTTGCTTTAAACAACTTGGACATAATGTTACTTTATTTTTACTTATAAGTGCTGAGTATGACTTATTGAAACGGTTTCCGCACTTGCAAGTTAATATAAATATGCTACTTTCATGTATATTATTGCCATAAGTACATATTTGAGTTTCTAATTCGGGATATTTGCTAAGCATTTTTATACACATTTTTACACGTTGGGTAAATACGGTTTGACTTTGATAAATGTCATGTGCAGTTTTACTCCATTTAAGTTTTTCATATTGAGGATGCTTAAACCAAAACCTTATTTTGTGTGAAGCGGTGTGAACGTATTTGGGCTCGCTGTTTATGTCTATCTCATCATCAATATAATCATAAATTTCAGGAACTATTTTATCTATTGAATTATTGGTGAAAGAATTATATTGCTTTAACTTTATCATATCAAAGTCTTTCTTTATATTTATTTTTATATCTTTGCAATTAATATTAAATTCTCTCTTTAACACTTCAGGAAGATTATTTAAAAATGATAAATTGTCATCATATTCGAAACTCCAAATAATTGCTGATAAATCTGTATTGTTTTTTTATCTGCTGTCACGAATTCGTAATATTCTATGATTATATTTAAGTGCTATTTGGTCTTTTAACGCGTCATTTAATTTTGAAATTGAACTATTGTGCCATGGGTATCCGTCATATTCTATTACGAGGTTATATTTTGGCGAAAATATATCAAATTTATAGTTTTCAATGTTAATTTGTTGTTTTATGTCGGAATCAATTTTCTGCAAATAATAACACACGCAATATTCTGGAAATGATGTTGTTGTCTTTTTGCAATTTGAACAAGTGCAGTAACCTTTTACTACTCGTGCAACAGTTTCTTCAAAAATATCACCACACATAGAACATTTCCAAAAATATTTATTGCCGCTTTGTTTTGGAATTTTGTCTGGTGTTGTTTTGTTGTATTTAACATAAAATAATTTTGCAAATTGAGGATAAATTTCAGCTAAACTTTTGCCCACTTTTCCTCTATTTAAACAATATGGACATTGCTTACTGTCTTTTGAAGTTTTATCCGAAACACGTTGCAAACATGAATGACCGCAATTATATGAAAACCACAACTTTTGCGAAGAAGATTTAGTTATATCTTTTGGTGTAATAGGAACATTTTTCTTCTTGTCAAACTGTTCAAGAATCCATAATTTATCTTCTTTAATGCAATAATCGTATAATGTAGTTCCTCTTTTATATTTCATCTTCATAAATTGATTTTTTATTATTTTTTGTAAATGAATTTCGATTGGTTATGTTTATGGTTATTAAAATGTCTTGCTTTAATAATTAACTTACATTATAGCGTGCTTTATGCAATTGTTCAACGAATTATGTAATTAGAGTAAGGAAATTATGAAACTTTCGGGCTCGAAATTCAAAAACTATCCGATTACACTAGCCAACGCTTTTTAACTATTTTTCATTCTTTACTGTTTGCCAGTTTCAATTTGGAATTTCTGCCGAATAATGAAATTCTCTCTATATATAACGGAATTAACCATCACAAATAATGTTGCAAATTGTCAGAAAAAAGTCAAATATTATGTTGCAAATTATGTTGTAAACTCTTGAAAAACAATGAAAATTATGATACACAATTAAAAAGGCGTTGGAGTTTGATTTCTCCAACGCTTTTGTTTTATATTTCTTTCATAAAAATATTATCGATATCACCGTCATAATTTTTGAGTTCATCGATCTTGCAAAATCCGTATTTTTCGTAAAGACCGATTATATTTGACGGAATATATACTTTATCAAATCCAAACTTGCGAGCGTGATTTATTGCGGATTGGATAAGTTTTTCACTGATTCGATTTCCTCGATATTCTTCATCAACAAAAATTGAACTTATCCAAGGAAAATAGCGATTTTCGGGATAGTAGTCCGTTTCAAAAAAAGTACAAAATCCGATAATGTTATTACCACTCAAAGCTATAAAAACGCCTTCAAAATCTCGAAAATCATCTTGTTCTAATAGCTTAGCCAAATGCTTTCCGACATTCCAAGGGCAATTATTTGCATAGAGAATCGTTTGATTCCAAAGGTTACTGTTATTTTTTAGTTTTTCGATTTTAATTTCAAAATACTCATAATATGAAACGTTATAATTTTTACCGTCACTCGCAGTTGTTCGGAATTTCCGAACAACTGAATTTTCTTCAAGCTCGCCCTCTTCAAAAATATTTTTAATATGCTCACTTACATTTGATTTGCTTGTTTGGTAAAGTTCACATAATTGTGCCTGCGTCAACCATACCGTTTCATCAACAAATCGAACATCAATTTTTGCATCACCGTCATCAGTTTGATAAATAACTATTTTGCCTTGATTGTTATCTTTATTCATTTCTTTAAGATCAATTTTCTGTTCTTTCATAGCGATTTATCCTCCTTTTATCATGGTACCATAATTGGCTTTTATATACAACATTTTCTTGTCAGTACAATCTGGGGCAGTTCACATCAGATGGTGTTCATTGTATTTGTAGCTTTTGGATGTTGTTCTTAATTAAATCAATTTATATGGATTTGTATGCTTTTGTTGTGAATGGAGCTTTTATACCGCTATGCAAAATTCGTATGTAATCGGCTGAAGTTGGTTGTTTTTAGCTCAATTTGTACGCTGAATTTGCACAGTTCGTACAGGACACATTACATTGTCCATCTGTCCGCCGATAGATCCGGCCTGCTTAGAAGTAAGGTCGCCGTTATAACCCTGCTTGAGATTTACACCAACCTCTCAGTGCGTATGTTTACATATTAAAATGCACTGATTTCGGCAAGATAATCGACTAACTTGCTATATCTTGTCTATTAACTATATTTTCTTGAAAATTGCCGATAAATCGGTAATAGATCGTGATTTTTTGCTTGTAAGGTACATTTTTGCCTGCGATTTTTTTATTTTCGGGCAGTACCTTTTCTTCGATTTCAATTCTCTCTATGAAGGTGCGGACGATTTCTTCCGTCAGCTCATCAATATGCTCATACTGTTTTACGAGTGCAAAGAATTTTTCATAATTGTTTGTTATCTCGTTTCCGTTTGACTGCTTGCGTTCAATTTCGGACAGTTGTTTTTTCAGCTTTGCAACTTCGTCGGACATTTTTGAGGCCATTGCATTCAGTACATCTTCCGAGATTGTTTCCGCTGCATAGTTGTTGTAGAGTTTCATAATGATTCTGTCGATTGTTTCGATTTTTCCCTCGATAGCAGATTTATTGTCCTCTGAATTTTCGTAAATATTAACTTGTCCCGATCTTTGAATTGCCTGTTTGATAATCTCTTTTTTGTCCTTGTCGGACAGAGAAATCAGCTGGTTGAGGTCGGCTTTTATTATTTCAAGCAAGTCTGTATATTTTATTCTCGCTCCGTGTTCGCAGTGATTTTTGGAACGCTTCGGAATATTGTTGCACGAAAGATACCAATATTTCATTCGCTCGCCTTTATACACTGTTCCCGACGAACACATTGCACCGCCGCAATGCGCACAGAAGGTTAAGCCGTTGAAAATGCTTGAACGGCATTTTTCGTAGCCCTGCCAATTCTTTGTGTTCATTCCCATAAAGTAGGCGGCTTGGTCAAACTGCTCTTTGGTAGCAAGCGGTGTGTGCGTGTTTTCTGTGATGAACCAATTCTTTTCCGGAACGGCAAGTTTCTTTTTTGATTTGAGACTTGCCTTTTTTGTTTTGCCGAGAATTGTGTGACCAAGGTGGACCGGATTTTTCAGTATTCGCTTTACCGTTGTGTAATTCCATTCATCAACAGCTCTTGCAGCACCTCTTTCACCGAAGTTATCACGGTAAAGCACACGGTATTTCAACGGTGTTATGTCGCCGTTTTCGGTGAGTGCCGCTGCTATGGCTCTGGCAGATTTTCCATCGTGAGCCATGGCAAATATCTTTTGCACTATCGGAGCGGTTTTCGGGTCAGGCTCAAGCGCCGTGCCGTCTTTATTCTTCATATAGCCGAACGGAGGGCAGGCACAGTATTCGCCTTTTGTCCTTTTTTGATTTATGACTTGCTTGATTTTCCGTGAGGTGTCTCGCAGATAAACATCGTTCATCGCAAATTGAAACGGAGCCATAATGTTGACTTCGTTTGAGTCGAAATTGTCGCTGATTGCAATATAATGAATTTGATTTTCGGGAAAGTAGGTTTCTGCATAGTAGCTCGACTCGGTCATATCTCTGCCGAGTCTTGACAAGTCCTTGGTGATAACCATATTTGCAAGCCCATCTTTAAGGTGTGCAATCATTTGGTTAAAGCCCGGTCTGTCAAAATTTGAGCCTGAGAAACCATCGTCAACAAATTCTTTTACAATGGTAATACCGTTGTCCTCACAGTATTGCCTGACGATACTTCGCTGGTTTGTGATACTCGATGATTCACCGCCGTTGGCCTCCTCAACGGATAGTCTGTAGTATGCATCGGCTAATTTCAAGTTCGTTTTCATTGGTGAAACCTCCTTGAAAAAAGGATTACATACCCAACACGGAGTATATCACAGGAGGGTTTGAATATCAATTAAAAACCTCCTTATTCTTTGCAGAAATATTTTCCTCTATCAAAGATTTAATATCTCTGCTCTTATCAAATATGCGAACCACCTCGTAATGACTGTTGTTGATGTCGTATGATGTTGTTTGCATCACTTTAGAATTATCTTCCATTGACGCACCTCCAACAGTATTATGCGTTTTGTTCGTGTTGTTTATTACTTCGTTTTTTGTTGCCATAAGGCAACACGCTAACTATGATTTTATATCTGCCTCCTTTAATTTGATTTACCTTTCGTTGTGAATTTGTAGTTCATATTAACCTCCGTTTTTTTGCTCACAGGCTTTCACAAATTGCCTGTAAGCCGTTTTTAGTTTTAGTTCGACGAATTACTCTGTTTTAGATTGAACTCGTCAATTTTTGCTTACAGCGTTGCCTGATTTTTCATAAATTGGTTTATCATACGCACTCATTTCCGTGAATACTCAAAAACCTTG
>ERZ1034763.937-NODE-937-length-10732-cov-7.319284_pt1 | contig 10732 bp, 6 predicted proteins | sample MGYA00520701_ERZ1034763 | MGnify/ENA primary metagenome ERZ1034763 (study PRJEB33766, sample SAMN09781707) | gut metagenome | biome: gut microbiome | host: Homo sapiens | place: Madagascar | study: EMG produced TPA metagenomics assembly of the PRJNA485056 data set...
GGGGGCTGGCGCGGCGAAGCCGTGACTGGGGGAGTTTCTTCAACGGCTCCATTTTTTATTGCCCGGTGCAGTTGCAGTTTGCCGGGCAATACGCTATAATATTCAATGTATCATTCTGTGCTTTCTGGAAGGCACGAAAAACGGAAGACAGGGTAGGTGTCAGAAGTGGAAAAACGTGTGACGGCGGTCCTGGTGGCCGCAGGTTCCTCCACCCGGATGGGGTTCGACAAACTCAGCTTCGACCTGGGCGGGGAGACCGTGGTCCAGCGGAGCATCCGCGCCTTTGCGGAGTGTCCGCTGGTGGATGAGATCGTGCTGGTGGCGGGTAAGAACCGCGCCTTTCTGGAGCAGCAGGCTGCGGCCTGCCCAAAGCCGGTGCAGGTAGTGCCCGGCGGGGCCACCCGCGCCGAGAGCGCGAAGAACGGTGTTCTGGCGGCGCACGGCGACCTCGTGGCCGTCCACGATGCGGCCCGCCCCTTTGTGAGCGAAGCCGTCATCGAGGCGGCCGGCTACGCCGCAGCGGCCTGCGGGGCCGCGGCCCCGGCGGTCCCGGTGAAGGACACCGTCAAGCGGGCTGTGCGCGGCGACGGCAAGACCGTGCCGGAGGCCTGCATGGTGGCCGAAACGCCCGACCGCAGCACACTGTATGCGGTGCAGACCCCCCAGTGCTTCGACCGTGCCGCCTATCTGGCTGCGCTGGAAGAGCTGGACGCAGAAAAGGCCCGCCTCGTCACCGACGATTGCAGCCTGTTCGAGCTGACCGGACGCCCGGTGCAGCTGACCCAGGGCGACTACGCCAATCTGAAGATCACCACGCGGGAGGACCTGCCCCGCCCGCAGCAGAAGGAAGGAGAACCTATGCGCATTGGTCATGGTTATGATGTTCATCGTCTCGTGGAGGGCCGCAAGCTGATCCTGGGCGGTGTGGAGATCCCGTATGAGAAGGGCCTGCTGGGCCATTCCGACGCCGACGTGCTGGCCCACGCCGTCATGGACGCTGTGCTGGGCGCAGCGGCGCTGGGCGACATCGGGAAGCACTTCCCGGACACCGACCCCGAATATGCCGGGGCCGACAGCCTGATGCTGGCCCGCCATGTGGCCCGCATCGTCCGGGAGAACGGCTGGAAGGTCGAGAACATCGACTCCACCATCCTCTGCCAGAAGCCGAAGCTGGCTCCCTACATCCCTGCCATGCGCGAAAAGCTGGCCGAAGCCTTTGGGATGCCGCTGGACGCCGTGAGCGTCAAGGCCACCACCGAAGAGCATCTGGGCTTTACCGGTGAGGGGCTGGGCATCGCCGTCCATGCGGTGGCTCTGATCGAAACGCTGTAAGCAGGAGAAACTTTCATGACTCTGAACTCGATCATCGCGAATTTCCAGACGTTCAAGCTGGCGGACCTTCTGGATATCATCATCATCGCGTTTCTGATCTATCAGCTGCTGGGCATCATCAACCGCACCCGCGCCGGGCAGCTGGCCAAGGGTGCCCTGCTGGTGCTGGCCGTCTATCTGGTGGCGAACGTGCTCAACATGCGCACGGTCACCTGGCTGCTCAACTCGCTGCTGCAGGTCGGCCTGCTGACGCTGGTCGTGCTGTTCCAGCCGGAGATCCGCCGTGCGCTGGAACGGATGGGCCAAACCGACCAGTGGGCCTCGAAGCTCTTCAATGTGAAGGGCCGCTACAACGACCCCAGCTTCAAGGGGGCCTGGCGCAGCGCCATCATCGCCATCTGCGACGCCGCCGAGCGCTTTTCCGAGACCAAGACCGGCGCGCTCATCGTGCTGGAGCGCAGCACCAATCTTTCTGAGATCGTCCGCACCGGCACACCGGTGAACAGCGCGGTCAACCTGGAAGTGCTGGGCACCATCTTCTACGAGGGCACCCCCCTGCACGACGGTGCCGCCATCATCGAGAACGGCCGCATCAAGGCGGCGGGCTGTGTGCTGCCGCTGTCCAATAACCTGGACCTTGGCAAGGATATGGGCACCCGCCACCGCGCCTGCCTGGGCATCGCGGAGAACTCTGACGCCATCGCCATCGTCGTCAGCGAAGAGACGGGCATCATCTCCATGGCCAAGAACGGCGTCCTCATCCGCCACTTTGACCGCCAGACCCTGTACACCCGTCTGGTGGATGAGATGATCCCCAAGGAGACCGCCAGCGAAAAGACCGACAACAGCTGGAAAGGCAGAGTCAAGCGCCTGCTGAGCTGGGTGAACCAGAAAGAGGAGGACGAGCAGTCATGAGCAACGAGCCGAACAAGAGCGGCACAAAGCCTGCCATCCAGCACAGCAAGAGCATCCTGGACGACCGCCGCATCCGGTTGCTGCTGGCCATCGTGGGTGCCATCGTGGCCTGGATGGTCGTCACCATCGTGGTCCAGCCCGGCACCACCAAGACCATCGCCAATGTGCCGGTGGATTTCACCTACGATTCCGCTGCGTACACCTCCCGCGGCCTGAGCATCGTCAGCGCTCCGGAAAAATACGTCACCCTGAAAGTTTCCGGCGACGGCTACACCATCGGCAGTCTCACGGCATCCGATTTCGTCGTCTACCCGGACTGGTCCGGTGTGCGCGACAGCGGCGAGAAGACCCTGCATCTGCAGGTGCGGGGCGTCAACGGTCTGCTGAACGGCGTCACCGTCTCCATCGAGGGCGGCGACAACAGCGTGGACGTGGTCTTTGATGTGGTGGAAGAAAAGACGGTCCCCATCACGGTGACCACCAACTACCTGACCATTGCCGATGGATATATTTTGTATGGGACGGAGCTTTCGAAGGAGAGCGTGACCCTCTCCGGCCCCAGCACCGAGATCGACAAGGTGACCACCTGCACCGCCGAGGTGACCCACAACGGCGAGCTGACGGAATCCGTCACCCTCGATACCGCTCTGCGGTTCTACACCAACAGCGGCAGCGAAGTCGAGTTCGCGTACACCACGCTGGAAGAGTCGAGCGTGGAGGTCACGCTGCAGGTCTACAAGATGGCCACGCTGCCCGTCAGCGTCAGCTTCATCAACGCCCCGCGCGATTTTGACGACTCGGTGCTGACCTACACGCTGAGCAAGAAGACCCTGAACGTGGCGGGCCCGGCCAGTCAGATCGACAAGCTGTCCACCCTGTCCGTCGGCACCATCGACCTGTCCACCTTCTCGCTGAACAAGGTCTATGAAATGCCCATCGAGCTGCCCAGCGACATCCGCCTGCTGGACAACATCTCCACCATCACCGTCAGCTTCGATTCCTCCAAACTGGAGACCAAGACCCTGAATCTGCCCGCCGCGTGTGTGCAGGTGGTCAACCTGCCCTCCACCTATACCCTGACGGTGGAGACCGAGCGGCTGATGAACGTGACCCTCTGCGGCCCGGCGGGCGCGATGGAGGCCCTGACGCCGGAGCAGGTCGTCATTGAGATCGACGCGGACGACTTCGCGGTGGCCATCGGCCAGCAGAACATCGCATGCAGACTGTATGTGCCGTCCAACGGCAAAATTTTCGCGCTGGGCAGCTATGTCATCCAGTGCAAGATCGAGAGCAACTAAAACGCAGCCTGCTCTGTCCATACTGTAGGCAAGGGGCGGCAATGAAAAAGAAAGCAATCATCGTATGATTTTGGTAAGAGACATCAGGCTCCCCCTTTCCGCCGGGGAGCCGCAGGCCTTTGAAAAAGCGCTGCACCTGGCCCGCATCCCCCGCAGCAAAGCCGCCCATCTCGGTGTGGCAAAGCTGTCGGTGGATGCCCGCCACGGCCAGCCCAGACTGGTCTATACCGTTGCGGTAACGCTCAAGGACGAGGGTGAGGAATCTGCATTTGCAGGGGCCTCGCCCTGCGTTGCTCTCCGCAGCAGGACCGATTTTTCCGTCCAGAACGGCACCGAGCCGCTGGCCCACCGGCCCATCGTCTGCGGGCTTGGCCCGGCGGGTCTGTTCGCGGCGCTGCTGCTGGCCCGGCAGGGCTACCGGCCCATCGTGCTGGAGCGCGGCCCGGCGCTGGACGAGCGGGTGAAGGCGGTGGAGCATTTTTCCGCCACCGGCGAGCTCAACGAGAACGCGAACATCCAGTTCGGCGAGGGCGGCGCAGGCACCTTTTCGGACGGCAAGCTGACCACCCGCATCGGCGATGCGCTGTGCGGTTTTGTCACCGAAGTGTTTTTGCAGCATGGTGCCCCGGCGGAGATCGCCTGGAAGCAGAAGCCGCATGTCGGCACCGACCTGCTCCGGGGCGTCATCACCTCCATCCGGAAAGAGATCGAATCCCTGGGCGGCGAGGTGCACTTCAACACGGCTCTGACCGGGTTTGTGCGGAAGGACGGCAGGCTCGTCGGCGTCCAGACCACGCAGGGCAGCTTCCCGTGCGAGGCGCTGGTGTTCGCGGTCGGCCACTCGGCGCGGGATACCTTTGAAATGCTGATGGACAGCGGCCTTGTGCTGGAGTGCAAGCCGTTCAGCGTGGGCTTCCGGGCGGAGCATCTGCAAAGTGCGATCGAAAAGAGCCTCTACCACGAGGCGGCGGGCCACCCGGCGCTGCCGCGCGGGGAATACCAGCTGTCCCAGCATGTGGGCAGCCGGTGTGTCTACACCTTCTGCATGTGTCCCGGCGGGCAGGTGGTGGCCTCGGCCAGCGAGGCGGGCCGGGTGGTGACCAACGGCATGAGCTACCATGCCCGCAGCGGCAAAAACGCCAACGCGGCGGTGGTGGTCAGCGTGGGAGCCGAGGATTTCGGCAATGACCCGCGCCGGGCCATCGCGTTCCAGCGGGAGCTGGAAGCCAACGCCTATCAGGCGGGCCGCGCCGGGGGAGCCTATGCGGCCCCGGCGGAAAACGTCCGGAGCTTCCTTGAAGGCCGGGGAGAACTGCACATCGGCACGGTGGAGCCGACCTACGACCGGGGCATCGTGGCGGCAGACCTGGGCGCTTTGCTGCCTGGGGAGCTGGCCGACACCCTGCGGGCCGGTCTGCGGGCGTATGAACGCAAGATCGCCGGGTACACCGCGCCGGACGCGGTCCTGACCGGTCTGGAGACCCGCACCAGCAGCCCTGTGCGGCTGAAGCGGGAAGAAGATCTGGAATCGGCCCAGCTGGCAGGGTTGTACCCCTGCGGAGAAGGCGCGGGCTATGCAGGCGGCATCATGAGCGCCGCCGTGGACGGCCTGCGGGTCGCCCGCGCGATCATCGGCCGGTATCGTCCGGCAGAAGGGTGAGAAGATTTTGATGAACGATCGTGAAAACGATAGGATGAAGGAGACCGAAGGCCAGCAGGTGCAGCGGGAACTGGAAGACCAGCTGCGTGAGTTTGGCGACACCATGTCCGATGCGTTCCGCTATGGCTTTGAGGGCCGGGGCATGGAGATCGGAGACCGGGCCTGGGATGTGGGAAAAGCAGCCGTCCATGCGGCCAACTTCGGCATCTCGGAAGCGGGAAAAGCCCTCCGGAACAGCCGGAACGAATACTACAAAGCCCAGCAGGAGGCACAGAAAACCGGGCCCTGGAACGCGGGCGGGATGCCCCAGTGGGCCAGACAGATCTTTGGCCTGAAAGGGGAGCAGACCCCCGTAGACCTGCTGCGTGCAGACGGCAAAAAGCGCCAGAACGGCGGTGCAGCCCTGCTGGCTGTGGGAATCACCTTCATGGTGATCTTCGGGCTGGGGACGCTGGGCTGCCTCATCGGGCAGGGCATTATTTCGCCGGCTGACGTTGTGGTGTCGGCTACTGAGGGCGGCGGCATCCTGATGACGGGCACGGACTACGTTATGAACACCGCCTACAACGCGCTGGGCATCGTCGGCAGCGTGCTGGCCCTTGTCACGGCGGGCTTTGGCTGGATGACGGCCTGCGGTTCCGCCTGGGTGAAAGCCGGAAAGCAGCTGGGGCAGTTCGCCGATCTTGCGGATACCACCGACTACCACAAGGGCCTTTCGGTCCGGATGCTGGCCGACCTCGTCCACCAGAACCGGAAAAAAATGCTGAAGAAGCTGCAAAAATACATCCGCAAAGGCTGGCTGAACGGATGGCTGGATGAAAAAACGGAAACACTCTATCTGACGGCGGAGGATTACCGCGCCGCGCAGGAGGCCAGAGCCGCCGTGCAGGCAGAGCCGGAACCCAAGGCCGAACCGCAGGCGGAACCCCAGGAGACCCCGCTCAACCTCGAAACGACCCGCCGCTTCGCCAAAGTGCTGGCGCAGGAGCAGCAGCTCATGCAGGACGCGCAGGGCGTGGAGGAGCTGGCCCACATGCAGAAGACCACCGAGGCCATCTGCGATTGGCTGGAAGCCCACCCCGAAAGCCTGCCGAAAGCACGGCGGTTCGCGGAATACTATATCCCGACCACCCTCAAGCTGCTGCACACCTACAACGATGTGCAGGGCCAGAAAGGCGATAATGCCGAGAGCATCCGCCGGGACATCGCGGGCATCCTGCATACGCTCAATCAGGCGTATGACAACCTCTACGATAATCTGCTGAGCGATGTGGCGCTGGATGTCTCCAGCGAGATCGCAGCATTGCAGGGAATGCTGGCCAACGACGGCCTGACCGGGGAGGGATTGCGATGACCTGCCGGGCATGGACCTTAAAAGAATTTGACCGCACCGCCCTCAAGGAGCTGACCGCCGCCATTGCGGAACAGAACACCGAAGAACTGGAGCAGAACGCTCTGGACGACGAGCCCTGGAGCGAGCAGAAATACGCCGCCACGCTGGCGGCACAACAGAAGGAAGTGGGCCTGCTGGCGGGCGTCCTGGCCGCGCGCGGCATCACCGACCCCGCCGAGGCGCTGACGCTGCTGGCGGGCGAGGAAGAGCTGAGCGACCCCATGCTCCTGACGGACATGGACAAAGCCTGTGCCCGCATCCTCGAAGCCATCGACAAAGAACAGACCATCGTTGTTTACGGTGATTATGATGTGGACGGCGTGACGGCCACGGCCCTGCTGTACCAGCACCTCAAGGGAATGGGCGCAAACGTCAAGTGTATGCTGCCCAGCCGCGAGGGCGACGGCTACGGCCTTTCGAAAAACGCCGTGCAGTCCATCCACGACAAGGGCTGTCAGCTCATCGTCACGGTGGACAACGGCATCTCCGCGCTGAAAGAAGCCGACTTTGCGGCTTCGCTGGGCGTAGACCTCATCGTGACGGACCACCACCTGCCCCACGACACCCTGCCCCACGCAGTGGCCGTCGTGGACCCCCGCCGCGCCGACGACCACAGTCCTTTCAAGGGCCTGTGCGGCGCGGGGGTGGCCTTCAAGCTCTGTGCGGCGCTGGACGGCTGCCCGCCGGAAGAGATGCTGGACTACTGCGGCGACCTGGCCGCCGTGGGCACCGTGGCGGACGTCATGCCGCTGACCGGCGAGAACCGCACCCTCGTCAAGGCTGGCCTGAAACTGCTGCAGCAGACCGACCGGCCGGGCTTTTCGGCCCTGCTGGAAGAGGTCGGTCTGGCGGGCAGGCCCATCACGGCCGAGAACGTCAGCTATGCCATCGCGCCCCGCATCAACGCGGCGGGCCGGATGGACAACGCCGTCACCGCGCTGCAGCTCGTCCTCTGCGAGGAGGAGGAGCGCGCCGAGGAGCTGGCGCATAAGCTGAACGAGATCAATGTGGCCCGGCAGGAGACCGAGCAGGAGATCGTCCGGGCTGCGCAGGAGCAGCTGGATGCAGAACCCGCCATCCTCGAAGACCGGGTCATCCTCATCTGGGGCCGGGACTGGCACCCCGGCGTCATCGGCATCGTAGCCTCCCGGCTGGTGGAAAAGACCGGCCGCCCCGTCATCGTCGTCTCGGTGGATGAGCACGGCGAGGGCAAGGGCAGCGGCCGCAGTGTGCAGGGCTTCAACCTGCATGCCTGCATTGCCTCGTGCGAAGATCTCCTGCTCCGCTTCGGCGGCCACGCCATGGCGGCGGGCCTCTCGGTGCGGGAAGAGAACCTGCACGAGCTGCGCCGCCGCCTGAACGAGTGGGCCGCGCGGGAGTGTCCCGTGCTCCTCACGCCGCCGCTGGAATGCGACCTGTCCATCCATCTGGACCGCATCACCGTGGAGTCGGTCCGGCGGCTGGAACAGCTGGCTCCCTATGGAGCCGAGAACCCCACCCCCGTTTTTGTGCTGGAAAAGGCCGTCATCGACGGCATCTACCCGGTGTCGGAGGGCAGGCACTGCCGCCTGCGCCTGCGGCAGGGCAGCGCCAGCATATATGCCGTCTGGTTCGGGATGCACCCGGAGCAGCTGCCCTATGCCATGGGCGATGTCGTGGACGCCGCGCTGAACCTTTCGGTCTACGATGCGCCGCGCGGGGCACAGCTTTCGGGCCGCATCCTGGAGCTGCACCCGGCGGGGCTGGGCAATGCGGCCGCCGAGCAGACGGCGCTGGTGCAGGCGCTCCGGCGCGGCACCCCGCTCACGGCAGAACAGAAAGCAGCCGTGGCGCCCAAGCGGAGCGATATCATCACAGTGTACCGTGAACTGCAGGCCCGGCGCTGGCATGCTGAGGATCTGCAGCCCCTGTTCGCAAAGCTGGGGGAGCAGAACACCGGCAAGATCCTGGTCGCGCTCACCGCCCTCGAACAGGTGGGGCTCATCGCGGTGCAGGAATGCGGCGGGGCAAAGTTCTGGGAACTGGTGCCCGCACAGGGCAAGAAGAACCTTGCCGACGCACCGATCTTGAAATGTCTGGAGGAAGAGTAAATGCCAGAGGGAAAAAGTATGCTGGACCCGGTCAAGCCGGAGGATTCCTATTCCGCAAAAACACACCTGCATCAGGCCGTGAGCAACCCGCCGGAAGTGGCGACGGTCGCAGCCACGGCTCTGCCTGCCAATGCCCCCGAAGGGGCGCTGCCCAGTGAGGTGCGCCCGGAGATCATCACCTGGGAAAAGCTGGTGGAGGCCATCCAGGCCAGCGGCAAAGCCTACAATATGGAGATGATCCAAAAGGCGTATGATCTGGCCAACAATGCCCACAAGGGCGTCTGCCGCCGCAGCGGCGAGCCCTACATCTGCCACCCGCTGGCCGTGGCCCGGCTGGTGCTGGACCTGGGCATGGACACCGAGAGCATCGCCGCCGCCCTGCTCCACGATGTGGTCGAGGACACCCCCACCACCCTGGACGACCTGAAGGCCGCCTTTGGCGAGGAAGTGGCCCTGCTGGTGGACGGCGTCACCAAGCTGACCAAGATCCAGTTCTCCAACATCGAAGAGCTGCAGGCCGAGAACCTGCGCAAGATGCTGCTGGCCATGAGCCGCGACGTCCGCGTGATGATCATCAAGCTCTGCGACCGGCTGCACAACATGCGCACCGGCGACGCCTGGCCCGAACAAAAGCGCCGCGACAAGGCCCGCGAGACGATGGAGGTCTATGCTCCCATCGCCAACCGCCTGGGCATCCTGAACGTGAAGGAAGAGCTGGAAGACCGCAGCCTGCACTATCTGGACCCCGTGGGCTACAACGAGATCAGCAAGATGCTGAGCGAACGCGCGGGCGAGGAGTTTCTGGCCAGCGTGTCCGGCGTCATCGAGCAGCGGCTGGAAGAGAGCGGCATCGAGGGTGCGACCATCAAGCGCCGCGTCAAGAGCATCTACGGCATCTACCGCAAGACCATCATGCAGAACAAGTCCTTCGACGAGATCTACGATATCTATGCGGTCCGCATCATTCTGGATACGCTGGCCGAGTGCTACAGCACCCTGGGCCTCATCCACGATATGTACCACCCGCTGCCCAACCGCTTCAAGGACTATATCTCCACCCCCAAACCCAACGGCTACCAGAGCCTGCACACCACCGTCATCGGGCACGAGGGCATCCCCTTCGAAGTCCAGATCCGCACCCGCAAGATGGATGAACAGGCCGAGTACGGCGTTGCGGCCCACTGGAAGTACAAAGAAGGGCTGGACGGCCACGACAAGCTCGATGAGCGTCTGGCCTGGGTCAGCCAGCTGCTGGAAAATCAGCGCGTCAGCGAGGATTCCGGCAACCTGCTGCACGACCTGAAGAGCGACCTGCTGCCGGAGGAGGTCTTCGCCTTCACCCCGAAGGGCGATGTCATCAACCTGCCCGCCGGTGCCACCTGCATCGACTTCGCCTATGCCATCCACTCCGCCGTCGGCAACCGGATGGTGGGCTGCAAGGTGAACAACCGGATGGTCCCCATCGACCACATCGTCTCCACCGGCGAGATCATCGAGGTCATCCTCGGCCCGGCGGACAAAGGCCCCAGCCGCGACTGGCTCAAGATCGTGCGCACCAGCGAGGCCAAGAGCAAGATCCGCAACTGGTTCAAGAAGATGCGCCGGGAAGAGAACATCCAGCAGGGCCGCGATGCGCTGGCCCGCGAACTGCGCCGCGAGATGATCTTCCTCCCGGACGACGAGCTGGATGATTTCATCGGCAGCTGCTGCCGCCGCCTGCGCCAGAACAACGCCGAGGAGCTGTATGCGGCCATCGGCTACGGCGGCATCACCATCGCCAACTGCCTGCCCAAGCTGAAAGAGGAGTGGCAGAAGCTCAAGGCCGAGGAAGACAAGACCGAACAGCTGGCCAAAGTGGACCTGAGCAAGGTCCATGCCACCGACGGCGTCGTGGTGGAAGGGTTCGACAACACCCCCATCAAGTTCGCCAAGTGCTGCTCGCCGCTGCCCGGCGACCCCATCGTGGGCTTCATCACCCGCGGGTTCGGCGTCTCCATCCACAAGCAGACCTGCGCCAACGCCATTTCCAGCATGAAGGACCCCA
>ERZ1034763.938-NODE-938-length-10718-cov-3.972334_pt1 | contig 10718 bp, 4 predicted proteins | sample MGYA00520701_ERZ1034763 | MGnify/ENA primary metagenome ERZ1034763 (study PRJEB33766, sample SAMN09781707) | gut metagenome | biome: gut microbiome | host: Homo sapiens | place: Madagascar | study: EMG produced TPA metagenomics assembly of the PRJNA485056 data set...
ATCTCAGGTGTGAGCGGCGAGAATATGCTCCACACCAAGTCCGAGAACCCGCAGAATATGCTGACCGGAAGGGTGGCCGGAGTGCGTGTCTGGCAGAAGAGCGCCGAGCCGGGAACCTACAGCAACAGCTTCGATGTCAGAGGTTTGGGCACACCGCTCGTCGTGATCGACGATGTGCCGCGCTCCATCGAGGATTTCCAGAGGCTCAACCCTAACGACATCGAGAACGTGTCCGTCCTCAAGGACGCTTCGGCTGCGATCTACGGAGTCAGAGGCGGTAACGGAGTCGTGCTCGTGACCACAAAATCCGGAACCAAGGGCAAGGCGAAGGTCAACTACAACGGAAGCTATACGTTCCAGTTCCCGTCCACGATGCCAAAACTGGCCGGAGCGGTGGACGCGATGACCCTCTACAACGAGATGACGATGAACAAGGCTGACGGAAGCGGCTCCAGAGTCTATCTGGACGCTGATATGGAGCCTTACATCAACGGCACAAAGAAGGCCGCGGACTGGAACTCGCTCGTGTTCTCCGACTGGTCACCGCAGACCCAGCACGATGTCAGCATCTCCGGAGGCGGCGACAAGTACCAGTACTATGTGAGTATGGGTTACCTCTTTCAGGAAGGATTCTTCCGCAGCAGGGACCTCAACTATTCAAAGTACAATCTGCGCTCGAACATCAACGCCGAGATCGTCAACGGTCTGAATATGAACTTCAGCGTCAGCGCCTTGGCGGACGACCGCCGCACACCGGACTCCGACGCTGTCACATTGATCAGGAACCTCTGGAAACAGGGCGTGCTGTTCCCGGCCTACGTGGACGAGGAGCAGACAATGCTGAACTACGACGGCCTTGACCTGGAGCAGAACACGGTGGCGATGATGACAGCCGACATCTCCGGTTACAAGAAGTACCGCCAGAAGCAATTCCAGACCTCGGCGTCTCTTGAATATGATTTCGGAACCCTCACGGATGTCCTGCAAGGCCTGACACTCAAAGGATTGGCTAGCTACGACTACCGTTTCGATGACAACGAGATGTTCCGCAAGTCCTATTCCCTCTACGCAAAGAACAGCCTGACCGGGGAATATGTCTCCAAAGAGTTCGCCGATCATTCTGACAGGCTCACCCGTGAGCATTACTCCAATCAGCAGGTTCTCGGCCAGATCCTCCTGAACTACAACAGGAAGTTCGCAGACCGCCATTCGGTCGGAGCCACATTCGGAGCCGAGGCGCAGCGCAGGAAAGGAGACAACTATTACATCTACGGCGACCTTGCGTTCAGCACACCGTATTTCACAGCCCTGAAAGACAACACGGAATCGACTTTCGTGGGCATCAACACAGGCCTGGACACTTTCCACGACATCGAGTACCGGGCTCTCATCGGAAGGGTCAACTACTCCTTCGATGACCGATATCTCTTTGAGGGACAGTTCCGTTACGATGGATCATCGAAATTCGCGCCGGGACACCAGTGGGGATTCTTCCCTTCATTCTCGGCCGGTTGGAGAGTCTCCCAGGAACCTTGGTTCAAGAATATCTCCTTCCTGTCGTTCATCAACCAGTTCAAGATCCGAGGCAGCTACGGATCGCTCGGAGACGACAGCGGAATCAACTACGAATGGGTGTCCGGCTACACCTATCCGGCGACATCCGGAGACGCGGAGAAAGGATATTACAGCAACTACGCCCCTGGCTACCTGATCGACGGATCGTTCATCTACGGTGTGGGAACCTACCCGCTGCCTAACAAGAACATCACGTGGCTAAGGTCGAAGACTTTCAACATCGGAGTCGATTTCGAGGCGTGGAACGGCCTTCTGGGCATCACCGTTGACTATTTCGAGAGGAGGAGAAGCGGAATATTCGCGCAGAACTCCTCGTCCCTTCCGACTGTCGTGGGAGCCTCCGCCCCAATCGAGAACATCAACTCGGATATGAATATGGGTCTTGAGCTGGAGCTCAGCCACAGGAACAGGATCGGAGACTTCTCCTATAATATTAAAGGAATAGTGACTGTCACGCGTCAGAAATACCTCGATGCGCTCAACCAGGGACCTTACGGCAACTCCTACGAGAGATGGCGCAACGACAACCTCACCCACCGCTACCAGGGAATCCAGTTCGGCTACGAAAGCGCAGGACGTTTCACCAGCTGGGAGGACATCTGGAACTACGACATCTACAAGGAGGGCAGCACGCTTCCTGGTGACTACAAGTACCTTGACTGGAACGGAGACGGCGAGATCAACGGACTGGATATGCATCCTTACGCCTTTGACCAGACTCCGTGGATGAACTACTCCCTGTCCTTTGACGCGCAGTGGAGGAACTGGGATCTCAGCATCCTGTTCCAAGGCTCGGCAATGGGATCCTATATGTACTCCGAGCCGCTGTACTCGATCTGGGGCAGCAACGGAGGCGGTACCCTTGACCTGTTCCTCGACAGATGGCATCCGGAAGACCCTACCGCAGACCCTTATGACCAGAGTATCAAATGGATAAGCGGCGAGCACGCCTACACCGGACACACTCCTGACCAGAACTCCGAATTCAACCGTGTCAGCACGGCGTACCTGAGGCTCAAGAGCGTGGAGCTCGGCTGGACGCTTCCTACGAAGGGCAAGGCGAAGAACGCACTGCGCATTTTCGCCAACGCCTACAACATATTCACACTCACTGGAATCAAATATGTTGACCCGGAGCATCCGGATTCCGACTACGGTAGGATGTACCCGCTCAACAAGACTGTGACAGTTGGACTTGACCTGAATTTCTAAAGTCTGAAAGAATGAACAGAATATTCAAATATTTATCAGTCATAGCATTGCTGGCTCTTTCGGCTTGCGGTGATATGAATATCCCGCCGAAGAACACGGTCACGGACGATGACCTGCTGACCTCTTCCAAGGGAATGCAGATCTATCTGGCAAGGCTCTACAGCCAGATGCCGTGGGAAGACTTCAAGTATATGGCCCAGTGGGGCTTCGAGTTCAACGGCTGGCTCGGCACCCTCGGAATCGACGGATGCGGAGAGGCTATGAACAGGGACGACGTTTTCGAGACCTTCAGGAGCGAGAGGACACCGTTCTGGAAGCAGGCTTTCGTCCTGCTGCACGATGCCAATCACCTGATCGAGGCTCTTCCTGAATATGGAGGCAACTTCTCGACGGTCGAGATGAATTACTATCTCGGACAGGCCTATTTCGTCAGGGCGTACACGTTCTACCAGATGGCCCGCCGCTTCGGAGGCATCCCGCTCGTGACGCACACAATCGCCTATCCGGCTGAGGCTGACAAGCTTGAGGTCGCAAGATCCTCCGAAGAAGAGACCTGGGACCAGATCTGCAAGGATTTCGACACAGCGGTCGAGCTGCTTCCAGAAACCTCCTCATTACAGGGATTGCCTAACAAGTATGCGGCTTTAGCATTCAAAGCTGAGGCTATGCTTTACGCAGGTTCAGTGGCCAAATACAACGACACCGTCACCGGCCGTCTTACCGGGATCGGCTCAAAGACCGGAGTGCGGGTCATCGGATTCGACAGCGACAAGGCCGCGGCGGCTTCGCAGAGCTACTTTTCAGAAGCCTACAAGGCCGCCCGGGAGGTGATGAAGAGCGGAAGATATTCCCTCTACAAGAAAAAGTGGAGCGCGGACGACAAAGAAGCGCAATACCAGAATATGGTGGATATGTTCAGCGATGTGGCCAGCACAGAGAATATTCTCGTGAAGGAATATTCCTACCCGTCCCTCACCCACGGCCTTGATGCCTACAGCTCGCCTTTCATATTCAGGGATCCGCTTTGTTCCGGTTCGTGTCCTTCGCTTGATTTCGTGGAGTTGTTTGACGGGTTCGACCGCTATGCCGACGGCACCATCCGTGTGACAGACGGCGCGTCCAACACAGATGGACATTACCTGATGTACAACACCACGATGGATTTCTTCAAGAACGCAGAGCCACGTCTGAGGGCTTATGTGATCCTGCCGGGGGATATATTCCGCAACGTCGAGATCGAGATCCGCGCCGGAATCTACACCGGTGAGACTCCGGTCTCCCCTCTTTGGTCGGACTATTCCTACAGCAGGGCCACCCAAAACTACTACCAGCTTCTGCCACAATTCGGCAAGACGCTGTTTATGAGCGCGAACGCCCTTGCGACGCAGCCGGTTATGGAGGTTGACGGGGTGAAGATGACCCCGGCCGGAGCCAACGGTCCGTTCTACAACACGCAGGACAACGAGGCCAACCTTTCCGGATTCTATCTCAGAAAATATCTCAACCCGGATCCGGCCTACATCCGTGGAGAGGGCAAGTCCGCCCAGCCGTTCATCCTGATGCGCTACGCCGACGTGCTTCTGGCCGCCGCCGAGTCCGCCGTTGAGCTGTCCATCGCCGGAGCGCCTTGCCCGGTCGAGGGGGACAATATGCTTTCCGTGGCCACACAGGCAATCAGGGACATCCGTGAAAGGGCCGGAGCCGACGCTCTGACCAGTGACCTGAGCGGCGACATCGAGAGCAGGAACATAGTCCGCCGTGAAAGGAGGAAGGAACTCGCCCTTGAGCATAAGACAAAATGGGATGTAAGACGCTGGAGAGTACAGCATTACGATGCCAGAGACGATTTCTGGGGAGAGCACAGGGAAGGCTACGCTTCCAGAACCGGAGCTGACGGTGAGTACAGGCTCAGAGGCCTCTATCCGTTCTACAGTTCCAAGGAGCACAAGTACTTCTTCGATGCCAACTTCCAGATGGCCAGGGAGATGCGTCTCCTTTACAGCGCCACGGACTACTACTTCGAGATCCCAAGCGGAGAAGTCGCCAAGAGCTCGGTTATCGACCAGCAACCAAACAGATAGGAAAGTATGAAAAGATTAATATACTCAATGATGGCCGCAATGGCTCTCACATCCTGCTCACTGTTTGAGCTGGACAACTACGACGCTCCTTCCGAGACGATTTTCGGAAGCGTCACGGATGTGAACACAGGCGCTCCGGTTCTGACGGACCAAGGTTCAGAAGGAATCAGGGTCAGACTTATAGAGACCAGCTGGGAAGGCAACGTCACCCCTCAGGATTTCAACTGCAAGGCGGACGGCACGTTCCAGAACACCAAACTGTTTGAGGCTGACTACAACGTCCGTGTGGACGGGCCGTTCATCCCGATCCTGCTGGAGACCGAGGACGGAACCGTCATCTCAAACGGAACCAAGGACGTGCACATCAAAGGCAAGACAGAGGTCAACTTTCAGGTGCAGCCTTTCCTCAACGTTGAGTTCGTCGGCTCTCCGATGGTCAGCGGCGGCAAGATCACCACAAGGGTGAAGGTCACAAGGGCCACAAGCCGTGAGGACATCCGCAAGGCTATGGAACCTACCGGTTTCTGGAAGGAGAGCATCGCCAACGTAACGGACATCCAACTGTTTGTAAGCCAGTCATCCAGTGTCGGCTACAGAGCCCGGGACAACCGCTGGTCAAGCGAGCTGACATATTCAGGACAGGCGTTCGAGAAGCTTCTGGGCACCGACGTGACCATCAAGTCGAACGGCACCCTCCCTTCCGGCAGGAAGGTATTCGTGCGCGCGGCGGCGAGGATCAACTTCGACACACCGGTGGGAAGCGGAACAAGACGATGGAACTATTCCGAACCAATGGAAATTGATGTACCTTAGCGGAAATATTCAGAACTGATGAAGAAAAAATCAATATTTTTGGCTGTGGCCTTGATAGCCGCGGCGTGCGGATCTCCGGAGAGAATAAGGATGGAGGATCCCGTGGACTATGTGAACCCGCTGATGGGCACGGCGTCCACTTATGAACTTTCGACCGGAAACACCTACCCGGCGATTGCCTTGCCGTGGGGAATGAATTTCTGGACCCCTCAGACCGGAGCCAACGGGGACGGATGGACGTACACATATTCATCAACCAAGATCCGTGGACTCAAGCAGACCCACCAGCCGAGTCCGTGGATCAACGACTACGGCTCATTCTCGATTATGCCTGTGACCACAGGGCCGGTTTACGATGAGGAAGGGCGGCAGAGCTGGTTCTCGCACAAGGCGGAGACCGTGAAGCCTTACTACTATCAGGTCTATCTCGCTGAGCACGATGTGGTTGCCGAACTCGCCCCTACCGAAAGGGCGGCGGCGTTCAGGCTCACCTACCCTGAAAAGGAGATGTCCTACCTCGTGGTCGATGCCTACAACGGAGGGCAGGCGGAAGTCCTGAAAGACAGGAATATGATCGTGGGCTATTCTACGGCGAACCACGGCGGCGTGACCGAGAATTTCCGGAACTGGTTTGTGGTGCTTTCCGACACCCCGTTCGAGACACAGACTGTTGACGGACACATCGCTATGGTCGGATTCAAGACCGCGAAAGGTCAGAAAGTCAACCTGAAAGTAGCGTCATCATTCATCAGCCAGACTCAAGCAGAGTTAAATCTCAATGAGTTAGGTGACAGGACATTTGACGAAATCGCCGAGGCCGGGCGCGCGAGATGGAACGAGGTTCTGGGCCGCATCGCTGTGGAGGATGACAACCTCGACAATCTGCGCACATTCTATTCCTGCCTTTACAGGTCGGTTCTGTTCCCTCGTGACCTGTCCGAGATCAACGTCGATGGCGAAAGAGTTCACTACAGCCCTTACGACGGAGCCGTCCACAAGGGCTATCTGTTCGGAGACACCGGTTTCTGGGACACGTTCCGATGCCTGTTCCCGCTGCTGAACCTTGTCTATCCTGACGAGAACGTGAAAATGCAGGAAGGGCTGGTCAACACCTGGAAGGAGAGCGGATTCCTGCCGGAGTGGTCAAGTCCGGGCCACAGGGGATGTATGGTCGGGAACAACTCAGCGTCAATCGTGGCCGATGCCTGGCTCAAAGGATTGCGCGGCTACGATGCGGAAGAACTCTGGAAGGCCGTCACCCACGGGGCGCACGCCGTTCACCCTGAAGTAAGTTCCACCGGCCGCCTTGGCTGGGAATATTACGACAGCATCGGCTATGTCCCTTGCAATGTCGGCATCAACGAGAACGCAGCCAGGACTCTTGAATATTCCTACGACGACTGGTGCATCTACCAGTTCGGTAAGGCTTTGGGACGCGGCGAGGAAGAGCTTGCGCCTTATGCGAAGGCCGCTTTCAATTACAGGAACCTCTACGATCCGGAGTACAAGTTGATGGTCGGAAAGAACCTCGACGGCTCGTTCGAGAGGCCGTTCAGTCCTCTGAAATGGGGCGGAAACTTCACGGAAGGCAACAGTCTGCACTACACGTGGTCAGTGTTCCACGACCCTCAGGGCCTGATTGACCTGATGGGTGGAGACGAAGTGTTCGCAAATATGCTCGACAGCATATTCACAATCCCTCCGGTCTTCGATGACAGCTACTACGGCTTCCCTATCCACGAGATCAGGGAAATGCAGGTTATGAATATGGGAAATTACGCCCACGGCAACCAGCCGATCCAGCATATGCTCTACCTCTACGATTGGTGCGGCCAGCCTTGGAAGGCACAGCAACGGATCCGCGAGGTGATGGACAAGTTCTACAACTCCAACTTCGACGGCTATTGCGGCGACGAGGACAACGGTCAGACCTCCGCCTGGTACGTATTCTCCGCCCTCGGATTCTATCCGGTCTGCCCTGGGGCCAATGAATATGCGATCGGTACTCCTCTGTTCAAGAAAGCTGTGATCAGCCGCCCGGACGGGAAGGCCATCACCCTGGAAGCTCCTGATAAGTCGAAGGATAACTTCTACATCAAGGGTGTGAGGGTTAACGGCAAGGATTGGAGCCAGAACTATTTCCAATTTGAAGACCTTGCCAGTGGTGCGAAAATTGTGTATCTTGTGGGGTCCGAACCTGACACGGTGAGAGGAACCGCGAAGGAGGACAGACCATATTCATACACTAATGAAAAATAAAGTAATGAAACGCACACTACTTCTGGCTTCGGCCATCTTTATGCTCGGCGGCGCGCTGGCGCAGGGTAAGGATTACGAGTCGCAGCGTCCGGCTCCCGAGAAGCGTCTTTTCCGCTCCGAGGCCGTCGAGAACAAGATCACCCAGATGCAAGGCATCCTGAAGAACCCGCGCCTCGCCTGGATGTTCGCCAACTGCTACCCGAACACCCTTGACACGACCGTGCACTTCGGCAAGGACGACGACGGCAACTTCAGGACGTTCGTTTACACCGGTGACATCCACGCGATGTGGCTGCGTGACTCCGGAGCGCAGGTCTGGCCTTACATCCAGCTGGCCAATCAGGATGAGCATCTTAAGAATATGCTAGCAGGCGTGATCAACTGCCAGTTCTCGCTGATCTGCCTTGATCCTTATGCCAACGCCTTCAACGAAGGTCCTACCGGCAGCGAATGGGAATCGGATTTGACGGATATGAATCCTTACGACCACGAGCGCAAATGGGAGATCGACTCGCACTGCTACCCAATCCGTCTCGCCTACCAGTACTGGAAGGTGACCGGTGACGATTCCGTCTTCGGAGAGACTTGGCTGAATTCCATCCAGGCCACCCTCAAGACTTTCAAGGAGCAACAGCGCAAGGATGGCCCGGGACCTTACAGGTTCGCCAGAAAGACAGCCCGCCAGTTCGACACCAAGTCCAACGACGGACGAGGCAACCCTGTGAAGCCGGTAGGCCTTATCGCATCGGCTTTCCGTCCGTCCGACGACGCCACGATGTTTGAGTTTTTGGTTCCGTCCAACTTCTTCGCAGTCACCTCTTTGCGCAAGGCAGCCGAGATCCTCACCGAGGTCAACCACAACAAGAAACTTGCGAAGGAATGCCTCGACCTCGCCGCCGAAGTGGAAAAAGCCCTTTATGAATATGCCGTCGTGAACCACCCTAAGTACGGCAAGATCTTCGCCTTCGAGGTGGATGGTTTCGGCAACCAGCTGATGATGGACGACGCCAACGTTCCGAGCCTCCTTGCGATGGCCTATCTCGGTGACATTGACATCAACGATCCTATCTACCAGAACACCCGCAGGTTCGTCTGGAGCGAGGACAACCCGTATTTCTTCAAAGGCAAGGCCGGCGAGGGAATCGGCGGTCCGCACATCGGCTACGACTACATCTGGCCAATGAGCATAATGATGAAGGCCTTCACATCCCAGGACGACAAGGAGATCAAGTGGTGCGTCGAGACCCTGATGAAGACCGATGCCGGCACAGGATTTATGCACGAGTCCTTCTATAAGGATGATGCGAGCAAGTTCACCCGCGCCTGGTTCGCCTGGCAGAACACCCTCTTCGGCGAGCTCATCATCCACCTCACCGACACAGGCAAACTCGACCTCCTCAACTCCATCAAGGTCAAATAGATAAGCTTTCATACTAAAAGGGTGGCACAAAGTTGTATTGACTTTTGTGCCACCCTTTTGACATGAAAAATTTATCTGACCATGGGCTTGTCCTTCAGCATACCCCCCTCGTTATAACGCTGGTTGTTGGGCAGCCCCTTTTTGTTCACACCTTCCATCATCAACGTCTTCAACTCATCCAGATGCGAACGATAAACGCCACGAGGAAGCACGCCATATTTCTTGCACAGAGAGGCCGCCATACCGACCACTTCCCCCATCATTCCGGTCGTACGCATCACACGGACTGTTCCCAATGCCACATGAGTCACACTGATATCGCGCCCAGCCATAAACAGGTTGTCCACATTACGTGAATACAAACAACGGTATGGAACCGCGTACGGATAAATCAGAATATGCTTCGTCACCGCCTTGAATTCATTTCCTGGAAAGTATTCACTGTTAATCGGATCCGGCCAATGCAAATCAATACTCCACGTCGTGGCAAACGAGGCATCTTCGTGGAAGACATTTTTTGTAAGGTCATCTTCCTTCAAGATATAATCGCCCAACAGACGGCGAGATTCACGCTTGCCGGCCACATAAGCCACCCAGCCTAATTTCCTGTTCTTATACTGGTCATTATCCTTCAGATGGTTTTTCAAATAACTCCAATTTGAATAGACGACAAGCATTCCATAATCACGAATTCGCTCGAAATCATTGATTTGATCCAAATTCATTCCCGTCTCCCAGGTCCATTCCCCCATCGTCACCTTTTCACAATTCTCGTCATTGAACTCCACGCCATAACTGAACTCAGGGAAAGGACAAGGTTTCTTGCCATCCACAGAATACCACTGGACTGAAGCCCCCATCGTCATCTTGTCAGCATTCTCGGGAGCGATGCTTTCTCCATACTCATCTCGTCCCTCACGCCCCATTCGATAGTCTGCCCCGGCAAGATAACCGATTGTTCCGTCTCCTGTACAATCTGAAAACAGTGGAGCTTCAAATTTTAATTCCTCGCCACTTTCGATATGCTTGACAATCACTGAAGTGATCCTGTCACCTTCTTTCGTAACACCAATCGCACGATAGTTCAAGAAAAGAGACACATTCTTTTCTCCAGAGAGCCAGTCCAGTTTCTTTTGGTCCTCGTAATACTCGGCAGGTTGTGCGTTCCCTCCTTTTTCCGGGCCAAATTCTTTTTGCAGACCGCCTAATTCCTTATAAGTTCCCACATCAATACGGCCCCCTAAATGGACCCGTATCTCAGAACTGTTGTTTCCTCCGACAACAGGACGGTCATTGATCAAAGCCACCTTACAGCCCAAGCGACCGGCTGACACGGCAGCGCTCATCCCGGCTACACC
>ERZ1034763.945-NODE-945-length-10653-cov-5.160219_pt1 | contig 10653 bp, 7 predicted proteins | sample MGYA00520701_ERZ1034763 | MGnify/ENA primary metagenome ERZ1034763 (study PRJEB33766, sample SAMN09781707) | gut metagenome | biome: gut microbiome | host: Homo sapiens | place: Madagascar | study: EMG produced TPA metagenomics assembly of the PRJNA485056 data set...
ATTATATACAGCGAATGCGCGATTTACGCGAAGATCATGACAAAACCCAGCAGGAAATTGCCGACGTTCTCGGAACTTCCCAGACCATGTATGCCCGTTACGAACGTGGTGCTAACGAGCTTCCTATCCGTCATCTTCTGAAGCTTTGCCATTACTATCAAGTTTCTTCTGATTATTTTCTTGGTCTTTCTGATATAAAAACAGCTCATTTACACCATAACTGTAAAACCTAAAAAGAGGAAAATTCAATGAAATCTGAATTTTCCTCTTTTTTTACACTTTTTCTATTTTTTACTCGTGACGCAATGCCTCGATTGGGTCTAAGTTTGCTGCCTTATAGGATGGCAGAAGACCGAAAATAATTCCGATAATCATGGAGAATACCACGCCGCCTACGGCTGCCGGTGCACTGATGGCAACCGGTGTGGTACTGAGTTTCGAGATAATCTCAGCTAATATGATTCCCACCAGAACTCCAATCAATCCGCCTAAACTGGTAAGTACTGCTGCCTCGGTTAAGAACTGTCCTAAGATAACAGACTTTCTTGCTCCGATTGCTTTCTTCAGACCAATCTCACTGGTACGCTCCGTTACGGATACCAGCATGATATTCATTACACCGATACCGCCAACCAGAAGGGAAATTCCGGCAATCCAGATTAACATGGTATTGGTGGACTGGCTCAACTGCTGAATCTGCTTTGCCTGCTCCAGTAAGTCTTCGGATTTGTACTTAATGGTATCATCCGATGTTGCAAGATAGCCATTTAAAATATCGGCACTCTTCTTTCCTGCATTGGTCATATCGTTAGTGCTCTTTGCTTTAATGAGAACCTGCTGTGGTTCGTCATAACGATAGATAATCGGCCAGGTTACAGATGGTACATAAATCTTACCACTGCTGTCCTGGGAATAAGTATAATAATCATCAATGGAATTGATAACCGGCTCGAACTGCTCGCTCTTGGTTGCAATTCCTACAACAATATATGGCTGCTGCTTAATCTCAATGGTCTTTCCAATTGGATTCTCACCCTGGAATAATGCTTCTGCAGAATCTTCATCTAAGATTGCGACCTTTGCAAAATCACTGTAGTCTTCTTCCGTAAAGCAGCGTCCGCTCTTCATAATCATTCCCGCAGTATTAAAGTAGCCATTGTCTACTCCCATAATATAACCGCCGGAAAGAGAAGTATTTTTATAGTATGCTCCATCATAATCCTGTCTGGAAAGGAATAAAGATGCATCCTCTACTTCATCCAGATCTTTAATCTGCTCCAGTGCTTCATTTGTAATTACCGGAATACCACCCGGTACACTTTCATAGGAAAAATCCATGGAATAATCTCCCTGATACAACTGCACTGTAACATTGTTATCACCTGCGCCAATCAGGTTCTGCTCAATCTGTTCATTCGTTCCTTTAATCGTAGATACAATTGCAATAATCGCTGCAATACCAATAATAATACCCAGCATAGTTAAGAAGGAACGCATCTTGTGTGACCAGATACCCTGAAAAGATAATCTTAAATTTTCTAACATGTTCGTCCCTCCTACTAATACATTACAGTTCCGGAATCTCCATCCTTATTGGTTTTGACTCCTTCTTTTGCTGTCTTGCCATATGGAAAAGCAAGATAATCATCCATTGTAACTCCGGATTTAATTTCTACTGCATATCCGTATATGGTCTTTCCTGTCTTCACATACTGTTTTACCAGATGACCCGTTCCATCATCCTTCATGACATAGCTCTTACCATCTTCCTTACGCACATATGCTTTATCCAGATAAATCTTATCGGAAGAATCTTCATCTCCACCAAGATTAATGGAAAGACTTAAATTGTCTCCATTGCTTAGTCCGGTACTGTCTTCAATATATGCGGTATAGCCATAATAGGATGCATTCGGATTGCCATTGCCATAATAATAGCCATTGGAATCCTCCGGGTAATCATTAATCTCTGTTATTGTTGCATCGAATACCATTCCGGTGCTCCAGGAGGTTGCTGTAACACTCTGTCCGACTTTCACCTGTTCCAATGCAAGCTCATTTAGAGTTCCTTTTACATACAGACCATCTGAACCGGAAAGTGTCAAAAATGCACTTCCATCATTTGGAAGATTATCCGGATCTCCTGCTTTCTTTACGGTACCATTAAACTCAGCATAAACCATTCCATCTTCTGACTGGCTTTCCATCTGTTTCAACGCAAGCTCCGCTTTTCTTTTATCCAGATCAAGCTTAGTCAGTTCTTTTTCTTTATCTGCAATCTCTTTTGCCAGTTCATCTGCAGTATACCCGCTCTGCTGGTTATCATCCGGTACAGATGGTGTATCCGGTACAACCGGTTCGACCGGGGTATCCGGGACATCCGGCTCATTGATTACTTTACTTCCATCAATTACATACCATTTTGCATCCGGGTCTGCTTCCTCTAAAGCTGCACCGACTTTTGTCCATGCACTGATTAAGGTTCCGGCTACGGTATTTCCGTCATGAATTTCAAATACCGCAACCTTCCCCTCACTTTTCAATACATTCAGATAACTTCCATAGACATATGCTTCCTTTGTACATAAGAAGCGGTATGGATTCTCCTGGCTTCCATCTCCGGTATATGGCTGCGCCGTTGTTGAAATATAATTATAGGCATCTCCGTTCTTCTCTTCTACCGTATCCGGTGTGGTTACAGAAGTATCCGCAGATGGTGTTTCCGGTACTGATGGTGTCACACTGTCTACAGACGGTGTACTTGTTGTGGTATTGCTGATTGGCTTGGTATTTTTAAGCTTTTCCAATTCCTTCTGTGCTACAGCAATATTATTTTCGATTGTCTGGATGTCTAATTTCTTCATCTCAATTGCCAGGTCAATATTGGTCATATCATATTGTAACAGTGGGTCACCTTCGGATACTTCCTGTCCTTCTGTTACAAACACTTTCTGAATGGTCTGCTCTGTGCTGACATAAACATCCTGCTGCTGTCCATTGGTCACGGTTCCGTCACTTTCCATGCTGCCACCCCAGAAACCAGTATTTAACATGGATACTGACTGTACCTCTGCTACCAGCTTACTATTCTGGTATGCCCGGTATCCTACTATTCCTCCGGTGATTCCACCTCCGGCTAAAACTACGATTAGAATTGCAATTACAACTTTCTTTTTCATGCCTTGCCCTCCTCATCGTCTGTAAATATTTCTCCGTCTACTATATGGAGGATTCTCTTTGCCTGTTTTGCAATGTTAATATCGTGGGTAATCATGACAATGGTAACACCCTCATCATTCAGGCTCTGGAACAATTCCATAATCTGTTTACCGGATTTCTGGTCCAATGCTCCGGTCGGCTCGTCTGCCAGTAAAATCTTCGGATTATTTACCATGGCACGGGCAATTGCTACTCTCTGCTTCTGTCCACCGGAAAGCTGTGTCGGACGGAACCCGGAACGGTCTCCTAATCCTACACGCTCCAATGCCTTCTGTGCTCTTTCTTTCCGTTCTTTCTTCTTTACACCGGCATAACTCAGTGGAAGTGATACGTTATCCAGTGCACTTTCCCTTGGCATCAGCTGAAAACTCTGGAATACAAATCCAATACTGTTCAGTCGGACAGTAGACACCTCACGGTCTTTTAAGTTTAAGACATCCTTTCCTGCCAGTTCATAGGTTCCGGAAGTCGGTCTGTCCAGACACCCGATAATATTCATCAATGTTGTCTTTCCGGAACCAGACGGTCCCATGATGGCAACATATTCTCCTTCTTCTACCTGTAAAGATACATCCTTCAATACCGGAACTACCAGTTTATCCTGATTGTAATCTTTATAGATATGCTGCAGATTCAGAATCATTCAACCACCTCCGAATCTGTCGCACCTGACTCACCGCCATCTGTAAATTCAGTTCCGGCTTCATCATGCATTCCTTCGTCCATACCGGAATCATCTGTAGATTCCTGATTGTATAACGGAGAAGAATAATCTACTTCTTCCATATTGGTAACTGCCGTTACACCCTCATACAGTCCCTGCATTGGGAATGCAATCAGGTCATCTTCAGAAAGTCCGGATTTAATCTCATATTCACCCAGATTTTCATCATAATCACCTAATTCCACTTTACGTTTTTCCAGACGGTTCTTCTTGTCTGCTGCCCACACATATGGGTCTCCATCATCCTGCACAATATAATAGTCATACAGCCAGAGTCCTTCCTTTTCTTCAACCTCGCCCTGTCCGTAATCCGGCTCTATATATAAATGCTGTCCTAACATCAGTCCGTCTGTACTGTCCAAAGTAACATAGAATGAATACTTAGACGCAGAATCTCCAGAACTGCCTCCATCATACATATAAGAAGAATTACTGTCCGTCTGGGTGCTTTCAGTATCAATCTTGGAAATACTTCCTGTCCAGGTCTGCGTCTCATCTAATCTGGAACGTAAAATAACCGGTGTTCCCTCTGAAATTGTTCCTACAGAAGTCTCATCAATCGTTCCTTTTACACGGTACTCGCCTGTAGCTAATATTTTCATATATGCTGCAGTATTTCCATTGGAATCCACCCCGTTTTCATTGATTTCTTTTACAACACCAGCCATCTTACTGGTTACTTCTGAGTTGTCGATGGATTTCTGGTATTTGTCAATCTCTGCCTGTTTGCTTTTCTTGTTATATTCTGACTGCTTAATGGAAGTCTGAAGTGTCTGAATCTGTGTGGTATATTCAAACTGCTGGTCTTCCGGTGCGCTTGCTTTTTCTTTCTGTAATTCTGCAATCTGTGCATTTGAATTGGAAATGTCATTTGCAATGCCTTCCATCTCAAGCTTTGCCTGGTCTATCTGCATCTGCAAATCTTCTGTATTATAAGAAAATAATACGGTTCCCTCTTCTACTTCATCACCAACAGAAACGTATACTTCCTTCACCTTACGTTCGGAATCCTTATTTATCTCTAAGGTCTCCTGTGGTTCTACCACACCACTGTAACGGTTATTGACTCCTGCTGACTGGTTCATAATCGCAGATACTTTTTCTACATATACCTTGTCTGCCGAATTTCCACCGTTGCTTCTTCCCTTTAGAAAATAGAATCCTACTCCGGCTGCAACTACTGCCACTGCAATAACTCCAATAATAATGCCTACCTTCTTTTTGCTCATCTGTCTCCTCCTGAATAATTCCTTTTTCCTGCCTTTTACCTGCTGAAACTGCCGTTGGCAGCTTCTTACGGATGTCTGACTTCGAAAAAAATAGCCGTAAAGCTTTCATACTTTACGACTATTTTATCATTTTCTTATCTGAAATACAGCGTGGATAATTCCTAAGATTTCTTAAGAAATCATTAATTTCCCGGCAAAAATTTTTACGATTTATTTCAGAGGATATTTTGCAGTTAATTCTGCTACAATTGCTCTTGCTTTCTCAGAAGCTGCCTCGCCCTCTTTAATCATCATGGCAATTGCCTCTGCAATCTTGTCCATATCTTCTGTATTCATGCCTCTTGATGTAACAGCTGCAGTACCGAGACGAACGCCGCTGGTTACGAATGGGGACTTTGGATCATTCGGAATGGTATTCTTATTACATGTGATGTTTACAGCATCTAATAATTTTTCTACCGCCTTACCTGTCAAATCATAATTCGTAAGGTCTACTAACATCAGATGGTTGTCAGTTCCGCCGGATACAATCTTGATATCACGACTTAATAAGCCCTTGCAAAGTGCCTGGGCATTATCAATAATACCCTGCTGATATACCTTGAATTCCGGCTGTAATGCTTCTTTTAAGCAGACTGCCTTTGCTGCAATGACATGCATTAAAGGTCCACCCTGGATTCCAGGAAATACTGCCTTATTAAAGTTATATTTATCTGCTGCTTCCTGATTGCAGAGAATCATTCCGCCTCTTGGTCCTCTTAAGGTCTTATGGGTTGTTGTTGTTACAACATCTGCATATGGGATTGGGCTTGGATGAAGTCCTGCTGCAACAAGTCCTGCGATATGTGCCATATCAACCATAAGAACTGCACCACAGGCATCTGCAATTTCACGGAATTTCTTGAAATCAATAGTTCTTGCATATGCGGATGCACCTGCAATAATCATCTTTGGCTTACATTCCATTGCAATCTGCATAACATTGTCATAGTCAATGAAGCCTTCATCGTTTACACCATAAGGTACAATATGGAAATATGTTCCGGAGAAGTTTACCGGACTTCCGTGTGTTAAATGTCCACCATGGTCTAAGTTCATTCCCATTACGGTATCACCCGGTTTTAAAATAGCAAACTGTACTGCCATGTTTGCCTGTGCACCGGAATGTGGCTGTACGTTTACATAATCACAGCCAAACAGCTCTTTTGCTCTCTCAATTGCCAGGTTCTCTACAATATCAACGCAGTCACATCCGCCGTAATATCTCTTTCCCGGATAGCCTTCTGCATATTTATTGGTCATTACACTGCCCATTGCTGACATTACTGCCGGGCTTACCCAGTTCTCAGATGCGATCAGCTCGATGTGGCTGTTCTGACGGTCAAATTCTTTGGTAATGGCATCTGCAACTTCCATGTCTACTGCCTGAATATCTTCTAATGTATACATGTTTCTTCTCCTTCTCTATGTGATTTTCTTTAGGCGATTGCGAAAGGGGACAGCTTTTCTTTCAAAATTTTGCTATGAAAGGGGATTTGGAGTTATTTGTACTGGAATGCCAGCAGTTCTTAAGTGTATGTTTTGCTTGATTGTAAACTGTCTTTCCGTTGCTTTGACGGGGTCGCTGTACTGTCCGCCAACTGCAGATGCGGCATAAAGCCTGCAAGGAGCACTAAGAATTTCGGCATGGACATCGTACATTCCGGCAACCGGCGCAAATTCACATCCATGTTCAATTGCGCCTCGCTGGCACGTCCCTGTGCCAGCGTTGCCAAAGAACAGACGAAATTCTAAGTGCCCCTAACAGCCCTTATCATGCATCTGAAGTTGACGAACAATGCAGCGACGATGTCAAACATTGGAAAGACTGTTTTTATCGCATCAAGCAAAATATACCTTTTAGAACTACGGGATTTCAGTGCAGACTCCAATGCCCTTTCTATAGAAAAATTTGAAAGACTGGTTATCCAATTTCGCAATCGCCCAATATATTTACTTTGAGTATCATTATAAGTGATAGCCTGATTCAACGCAACTGTAATTTTACGCATTACCGTAAAAAAGTAGATTTTCAGATATCTTTTCCAGTTTTCTCCTCTAAGTATCATGTTTCATATTATACCGCCACTTAAATATGGCTGTTCCAATGATTACAATATAGCCTGCAATGCTGAGGGCATCCGGTATCTGGTCTAAGAACAGTATTCCAAGCAATGCAGCGAACAGAATCTGTGTATAATCAAATACCGAAATCTCCTTTGCCGGTGCTTTCGTATATGCTGTGGTAATGCAGATCTGTCCGCCTGCTGCACATACACCAGCCAGCATAAGGCAGACAAACTGTGTCATGCTCATGGGCTTATATCCGATGATAAAAAACGGCAATGTAACGATGCAGGAAAAGAGCGAAAAACAAAGGACGATAACAGGTCCCTTCACTCCCATTTTTCCCAATTTACGCACATAGGTATAAGCAATTCCTGCGCCCAGTCCGCCCAGTGCTCCAATCAGTCCGTAAACAAACTGTATGTCAAAGGATGGCTTAATGACAAGCAAGGCTCCGGTAAATGCCAGCACGACTGCTCCCCATTCTACTTTATTTGCCTTTTCCTTTAAGATAAAGGTTGACATAATAATTGCAAAGAAAGGCGATAACTTATTTAACATATTGGCATCTGCAATATTCAGCCGGTCAATGGCATAGAAATTACAGATTAATCCTACCGTTCCACAGAAGCTTCGCATGAAAAGTCCGCCCCAGCTTTTCTTTGGTGCATAGAATGGCTCTTTTGCCCGGATAAGCAGAAAAGCTGCCACAACGGCAGCTACTGCATTTCGGAAAAAAGCCTTTTCCATCGTAGGCAGGTCTCCTGACAGCCGGACAAAAAATGTCATCAGTGCAAAGAAGAAGCCTGCTCCTATAATAAATAAAATTCCCTGTCTTTTTTCCTGTTTCATATGATTCTTTCTATTCTGCAAGCAGCTTTTCTACGCTTGCAAGTTTGACGCAAAGTACAAAAATTTTAGTTGCTGTCTCAAGTTCTTCCATAGTCGGGAAGCTTGGTGCAATACGGATAACAGAATCCTCCGGGTCTTTTCCATAAGGGAAAGGTGCTCCTGCCGGTGTCAGAGCAACGCCTGCTTCTTTTGCTTTGGCAACAACACTCTTTGCACATCCCGGTAATGTATTAAAGCAGATAAAATATCCACCCTTTGGATTAATCCAGGAGCCGATTCCAAGCTCTCCTAATTCATCCTGTAATGTCTTTTCTACCATTTCAAACTTCGGACGCATAATTGCTGCCTGTTTCATCATATGTGCATTGATCCCATCAATATTTTTAAAGAAACGTACATGACGAAGCTGATTAATCTTATCATGTCCGATGGTCTGCATCGTAAACTGTTTCTCAATGAAGTCAAGGTTTGCCTTAGATGTTACGATTGCTGCAATACCGCTTCCCGGGAAGCTTACCTTTGATGTAGAACAGAATTCATATACCATATCCGGGTTACCGGCTTTCTCACATTCGCTGATGATGTCTAAAAGGCTATCCTGCTCATCTTCATAAAGGTGATGGATTACATAAGCATTGTCCCAGTAAATACGGAAGTCTTCTGCTGCCGGCTTTAATGCTGCCATACGGCGGACAGTTTCATCGGAATAAGTGATTCCCTGTGGATTGGAATATTTTGGTACACACCAGATTCCCTTAATGGAATCATCGCTGCTTACCAGACGCTCTACCATATCCATATCCGGTCCTTCGGAAGTCATCGGTACATTTACCATTTCTACACCGAAAAATTCTGTTACTCCGAAATGACGGTCATAGCCCGGTACCGGACATAAGAATTTTACTTTATCCAGTTTGCACCATGGTGTACTTCCCATGACACCGTGGGTAAAGGAACGGGATACGGTATCGTACATAACATTTAAGCTGGAATTACCGTATACAAAAACATGGTCCGGTGTGTTTCCTACCATATCTGCAATTAATTTTCTTGCTTCCGGAATTCCTTTTAATTCTCCATAATTTCTACAGTCTGTACCATCTTCTGCAATTAATTCACTGCTGCTGTTTAATACATCCAGCATCGGCATGGCAAGGTCGAGCTGGGTTGCTGCCGGCTTTCCTCTTGCCATATTTAAAGAAAGACCCATTCCCTTGTATTTTGCATATTCTTTTTCAAGGCCTTCCTTTACCTTATACAATTCTTCTTTTGACATTTCCTGATAAGACTGCATCTTATTCCTTCCTCCTGTATCATTCATCATTTTCTTTTAACCAGTGAAGCCACTGGGCGATTTCTTTTTCTTTTCCATTGTCGGTCGGCTCGTAAAATACCGAATCCGTCAGCCCGTCCGGAAGATACTGCTGTCTGACATAGTGGTGCGGGTAATCATGGGAATAAAGATAACCCAGACCATGTCCTAATTTTCCGGCGGATTTGTAATGTGCATCCTTTAAGTGATTTGGTATCGGTGCTGTTTTGGTATGTTCTACCACATCCATCGCACGGTTCAGTCCCATATAGGATGCATTACTCTTTGGTGCACTTGCCACATAGGCAACTGCTTCTGCAAGAATAATCTGTGCCTCCGGCATACCGATGCGTTCTACTGCCTGTGCTGCAGAAACCGCTACATTCAATGCCATCGGGTCTGCTGTACCAACATCCTCTGCTGCGCTGATCATGATTCTTCTTGCGATGAAACGGATATCTTCTCCTGCATATAACATTCTTGCGAGGTAATAAAGGGCGGCATCCGGGTCTGTTCCACGGATACTTTTGATAAATGCAGAAATCGTATCGTAATGATTATCGCCTGCCTTATCATATTTCACTACACGCTTCTGGATACATTCCTGCGCCACATCGATTGTAATATGGATAAGTCCGTCTTCGCTTCGTGGTGTGGTTAAGATTCCAAGTTCAATGGCGGTAAGGGCTGCCCTTGCATCTCCATTGGCAACATCTGCCATGAATTCCAGTGCATCCTCATCGATGACTGCCTGATATGCACCCATTCCCTTTTCCTTATCGGTAACTGCCCGCACCAAAAGCTTCTTAATATCTTCTTTTTCCAGTGCATGCAGTTCGAAAATAATGGAACGGGATAGCAAAGCTCCATTGACTTCAAAATATGGATTTTCCGTCGTGGCACCAATCAGGATAATGGTTCCGTCTTCTACAAATGGCAGAAGATAGTCCTGCTGTCCTTTGTTAAAACGATGAATCTCGTCGATGAAAAGAATCGTTTTCTTTCCATACATTCCCTGATTGTTCTTTGCCTGCTGCACCACTTCCTCCATGTCCTTCTTTCCTGCAGATGTGGCATTCATCTGAAGAAATTCAGCACTGGTGGTATTGGCAATCACTTTTGCCAGCGTGGTCTTTCCGGTTCCCGGCGGTCCATAGAAAAGAATGGAACTTAACTTATCTGCCTTGATGGCACGATACAGTAGCTTGTCC
>ERZ1034763.946-NODE-946-length-10642-cov-8.356097_pt1 | contig 10642 bp, 11 predicted proteins | sample MGYA00520701_ERZ1034763 | MGnify/ENA primary metagenome ERZ1034763 (study PRJEB33766, sample SAMN09781707) | gut metagenome | biome: gut microbiome | host: Homo sapiens | place: Madagascar | study: EMG produced TPA metagenomics assembly of the PRJNA485056 data set...
TTTTCATCCGGCCGCTGTCACTGTGTATGCGTTTGTTTGGTAACATCTTAGGCGCATTCGTAATTATGGAATTGGTTAAAATTGTAGCACCATTTCTGGTGCCGATTCCACTGAGCCTTTACTTTGATCTGTTTGACGGATTCATTCAGGCTTACGTATTTGTATTTTTAACATCATTATTTATTAAAGAAAGTATTGAGTAGAAAAGGAGATTTTCATTATGTCATTAGTAGCAATTGGAGCAGGTATCGCAGCATTAACAGGTATTGGAGCAGGTGTAGGTATTGGAGTAGCAACATCAAAGGCAACAGACGCTATTGCAAGACAGCCGGAAGCAGACGGAAAGATCACAAAGACATTACTTCTTGGTTGTGCCCTTGCCGAAGGTACTGCTATTTTCGGTATGGTAGTTGCAATTTTAATTATCTTATTCTTAGGATAGGAAAGGTCTGGTAGAGCATGCAATTATTAAGAATAGATTGGAATGTTGTTTGGACAATCATCAATCTGCTCGTTCTTTTTGTTGCCTTACGTCATTTCTTATATAATCCGGTCATGAAAGTCATGGATGAGAGAAAGAAAATGATCGATGGTCAGATTGCAGATGCAGAGAATCAGAAGAAACAGGCCGGAGAACTCAAAGCACAGTATGCAAAGAAACTTGAGGAAGCACATGCAGAATCCGCAGATATTATGGATAAAGCAAGAAAGAGTGCACAGGCCGAGTATGAGAACCGCATCAATGCAGCAGATGCAGAGGCACAGAGAATCATTAAAGATGCACATAAAACCGTGGAACTGGAGCGGGATAAGACCGTTGCAGATCTGCAGTCTGAGATTGCAGTACTGGCAGTCGCAGCAGCCGGAAAAGTGCTGGGCGAGGCAAGTACCAGTGAGAATAACCAGTTACTGTACAACCAGTTTTTGGCGCAGGCAGGTGGTGTAAATGACGCAAACAGCTAGTAATTATGGAACAGTTCTTTTTGAACTGGGTGTAAAAAAAGAAATTGTTGAAAAGACAAAAGAAATTTTTTCACTGACCGAAGAATTGCCGAAAATGCTGCAGAGCCCGATCGTATCCAAAGATGCAAAGCATCGTCTCATTGAAGACATTTTTCCGGAGGAGATAAGAAATTTTCTCAAGGTAGTCAGTGACCATCAGGAGATGGATCTCATGGATGACATATTTGTAGCATATAAGAAAGCCTATGATGAGAATCATGGTATCTTGTGCGCAGAAATGTCTTATGTGATGGAGCCGGATGCAAAGCAGGTGGAACAGATGAAAGCGTACCTTGCCAACAAATATAGCAAGCAGATGGTGGAACTTTCCATGGTGGAGGACAAAAGCCTGATCGGTGGCTTTGTACTGCGTGTCGGAGACAAAGAAGAAGATTATAGCATGAAAGGGCGTCTGGATCGGTTAGAGAAACGATTGACGTGGAGGTGATAACGTGGGTTCCATTAGTTCAGAAGAGATCATATCTATCCTGAAATCGGAAATAGAAAATTATGACATGGTAAGCAAGGACCAGGAAGTTGGAAAAGTCATCTGGGTAGGTGACGGAATCGCAACGGTATATGGTATCGAGCATGCAATGTATGGCGAAATCGTTATCTTTGAGAACGGAATCCGTGGTATGGTACAGGATATCCGACGTGATCAGGTAGGATGTATCATCCTTGGCAAAGACACAGAAATCAAAGAGGGAACGAAAGTAACAAGAACAAAGAAAAAAGCAGGTGTACCGGTCGGTGATGCTTATATCGGAAGAATCATCAATGCGTTGGGTGCACCAATTGATGGAAAGGGCGAGATCCCGGCAGACGATTACCGTGCAATCGAGCAGGAAGCACCGGGAATCGTGGACAGACAGTCCGTTGACCAGCCAATGGAGACAGGAATCCTGGCCATCGATTCCATGTTCCCAATCGGACGTGGACAGCGTGAGTTGATCATCGGTGACCGACAGACTGGTAAGACATCCATCGCAGTTGACACAATCCTCAACCAGAAGGGCAAAGATGTCATCTGTATTTATGTGGCAATTGGTCAGAAAGCTTCTACCGTTGCCAAGTTAGTAAACACGCTGACAAAGAATGGGGCTATGGATTATTCCATCGTGCTTTCTTCGACAGCAAGCGAGTCTGCATCGCTGCAGTATATTGCACCGTATGCAGGAACCGCATTGGCGGAGTATTTTATGTATAAAGGAAAAGACGTCCTGATCATTTACGACGATCTTTCCAAGCACGCGGTAGCTTACCGTGCATTATCCCTGTTGCTGGAGCGTTCTCCGGGACGTGAGGCTTATCCGGGTGATGTATTCTACTTACATTCCAGATTGTTGGAGCGTTCAAGTAAATTGAGCGACGCTTTGGGCGGAGGTTCTATTACAGCACTTCCAATTATTGAAACACAGGCAGGTGATGTATCTGCATATATCCCTACCAACGTTATTTCTATCACAGACGGACAGATTTTCCTGGAAAGTGACCTGTTCAATTCCGGTATGAGACCAGCCGTAAACGTTGGACTTTCTGTATCCCGTGTAGGTGGTGCCGCACAGACAAAGGCCATGAAGAAAGCAGCCGGAACGATTCGTATCGATTTGGCACAGTACCGTGAGATGGAAGTGTTCACACAGTTCAGTTCCGATCTGGATGATGCCACAAAGGAACAGCTGCAGTATGGTAAAGGCCTGATGGAATTATTGAAGCAGCCACTTTGCCATCCGATGAGCCTTGCAGATCAGGTCATCACACTGGTGACAGCCAATAACCGTCTGCTCTTGGATGTTGAGACAAAACAGACAAAGGATTTCCAGCTTCGTCTTCTGGATTTCTTCCATGCGGAGCATAAGGACATCGTGGATGAGCTGAACAACAACAAAGTGCTCAACGAAGAGTTGACCGAAAAAATCGTAGCAGCAGTCAAAGAATTTAAAAGCAGGTGATAGAACATGGCAAACACGAAGGAAATTCAAAAGCGGATGAAAAGTATCCAGGATACCATGAAGATTACGAGTGCCATGTATATGATATCGTCCGCAAAACTGAGAAGTGCCAAGCAGAAACTTGAAAATACAGAGCCGTATTTCTATTCTCTGCAGGCGGCAATCTCCCGACTGCTTCGTCATATTCCGGATGCAAAAAGCCGTTATTTTAATCAGCATGAAGAGATACCGGACAATGAGAAAAAGCGTGGTTATATCATGATTACCGCAGACAAAGGTCTGGCCGGAGCTTATAACCATAATGTCATTAAGATGGCACATGAGCTTTTTGCACAGGGTGAAAACAACAAGCTTTTTGTTGTGGGAGAACTGGGACGTCAGTATTTTGCAAAGGAAGGTCTCGCTGTAGATTCGGAATTTCATTATACGGTACAGAACCCGACACTCCACCGCGCCCGTGTCATCACAGACCGTGTCATGGAACTGTATGATGCCGGAGAGTTGGACGAGGTATATATCATCTATACCAAGATGGAGAATTCGGTTACAATGGAGACAGAGAAGATGCGTCTTCTTCCGTTGGAAAAGGATGAGTTCATGCAAACTCCGATTGATATTTATCAGGAGGAGATCAAGGCAGAGACATCCATGGAGGATATCCTTTACCACATCGTTCCAAACTATGTAACCGGATTTATATATGGTGCACTGGTAGAATCTTTCGCCAGTGAGCACAATTCCCGAATGATGGCGATGCAGACTGCGACAGACAGTGCAAAAGATATGTTGCAGATGTTGTCCATCGAGTATAACCGTGTGCGTCAGGCTGCCATTACCCAGCAGATTACTGAGGTGATCGGCGGAGCCAAAGCACAGAAGAAAAAGAGAAAATAGGAAGGATTGTGAAAGCAGAATGAAAAAAGGAAAGATCGTACAGGTCATGGGACCTGTAGTTGATGTAGAATTTGAAGATAATGACCTTCCATATATCAAAGATGCACTGGAAGTTGACAATGACGGAAAGCGTTGTGTCATGGAAGTTGCACAGCACATCGGAAACAACACCGTGCGTTGCATTATGCTGGCAGCCAGTGAAGGACTTCACAAAGATATGGAAGTAACAGCGACAGGAAGCGGTATTCAGGTTCCTGTTGGTGAGGAAACACTTGGACGTCTGTTCAATGTTCTCGGAGATACATTAGACGGTGGCGAGAGCTTAGAGGGTGAGAAACACTGGTGCATCCACAGAGATCCCCCATCTTTTGAGGATCAGAGCCCGGTAGTCGAAGTCTTAGAGACAGGAATCAAGGTTATCGACCTTCTGGCACCATATGCCAAAGGTGGTAAGATCGGTCTCTTCGGTGGTGCCGGTGTAGGTAAAACCGTATTGATTCAGGAGCTGATTCGAAACATCGCAACCGAGCATGGTGGATATTCTATCTTTACCGGTGTCGGAGAGCGTTCCCGTGAAGGTAATGACCTTTGGTCTGAAATGAAAGAATCCGGCGTCCTTGAAAAGACAGCGCTAGTGTTCGGACAGATGAACGAGCCACCAGGAGCCCGTATGCGTGTCGCTGAGACCGGACTTACCATGGCAGAATATTTCCGTGACGAAGAGCATCAGAACGTATTGCTTTTCATCGATAATATTTTCCGTTTCACACAGGCAGGATCTGAGGTATCTGCGTTGCTTGGCCGTATGCCATCAGCCGTAGGTTATCAGCCGACACTGGCTACTGAGATGGGTGAGCTGCAGGAGCGTATCGCTTCTACAAAGAATGGTTCTGTTACTTCCGTACAGGCCGTATATGTACCGGCCGATGACCTGACAGATCCGGCTCCGGCTACGACTTTCGCACATCTGGATGCAACCACTGTATTGTCCAGAAAGATTGTTGAACAGGGTATTTACCCGGCCGTTGATCCACTCGAGTCCAACTCACGTATCCTTGAGGAGGATGTCGTAGGTAAGGAACATTATGAGACAGCAAGACGTGTACAGGAAATCCTGCAGAAGTATACCGAGTTACAGGACATCATCGCAATCCTTGGTATGGAGGAATTATCCGAAGAGGACAAGATGACGGTATACCGTGCAAGAAAGGTTCAGAAATTCCTGTCACAGCCATTCCATGTAGCTGAGAACTTTACTGGTGTTCCGGGAAAATATGTGCCTTTGAAAGAGACGGTACGTGGATTTAAGGCAATTATTGACGGTGAGATGGATAACTATCCGGAAGCTGCATTCTTCAATGTAGGAACCATTGATGATGTGATTGCAAAGGCAAAGGAAATGGAAGGTGCAACCGCCAACTAGGAGGAATGAGCGATGAATACATTTAGTTTAAAGGTGATAGCCTGTGATAAAGTATTCTTTGATGGACGCTGTGTGCAGGTGGTTCTGCCGCTGCACGATGGTCTGAAAGCCATTCAGGCGCACCATGAAAATATGGTATTCCCGGTAGAAGTCGGTGAGCTTCGTATCCTTGAGGAAGACGGCAACACAATCCTTGGTGTAACGGGAACCGGATTTGCGCAGATGATCAATAACCGTGCAACCGTTATTGTGGATACCTGCGAGTATCCTGAAGAGATTGACTTGCGCAGAGCGCAGGAAGCCAAGGAACGTGCAGAGGAACAGCTGCGTCAGAAGCAGAGTATCGAAGAGTACCATCGTTCAAAAGCATCACTTGCAAGAGCTATGGCACGTTTGAAAGCAGGAAGCAAAGATATTCCGTTGGGATATTAGATCAGAATCTGATAACAGAAAATCAGACATAAAAAAGCGAGCACTTTGGAAATCCATTGGATTTCCAGGGTGCCCGCTTTTTATTTGCTTAAGTTTGTAATTTAATAGTAGTAGATGGATGGGAAAGATGATGAACAGAGCTTCCAGGTTCCATCCTGATATTGCAGGTAATATCTTGTAGAAGTGTCACTATCGTAAGTTTCTTTTTCGTATTTTTCTGTCCAAAAGTCTTTCTTGCGGAAATCTACGGTGTAATCGTAAGAAAGGATTACCTCTGCGTAGATGGTTCCGCTGCTGATTCGAAAATCAGAGAAGGAGCCGGCCACATTATTCAAAGAAAGCTTTTTTACTGCGCTGCGGGAACCACTCGCTGTAAAATTATCTAAAAAGTAACTGTTGTAAGAATCTTTTGCATCAGCGACAGAATCGTCGGCAAAGAGATCTTCAATTGTACTGAAATCATTTCCAGCGACACCAGCAGCAAGCTCCTTTTGAAGAATGCTGTATGCGGTATTTAAAATTTCCTCCTGCTGTTTGCTTGTGACACTCAAAGAATCATATTCCAGAGACAGATAGTCATAATCGTACTGTGCATATACAGGTGTCTCCGGTCCGGTGAATCCATCTAAGGAGATGAAGCTTGTATGTGTTCCGGCAAACATTTGAGGAATCTGATAGCAGTCAGAATCTGGTGTACTGCTTTTCTTGGTTATGTATTTGTCAGGAATGACCTGATTGTCCAGGTATACATCAGCGCCCTGTGGTGCATAAATGGTAAAATCGTTTACAACATAATTATCCGGAGAAACTTTCCAGTTATCAAAGAAAAGGAATGATTTCTTTGGTTGTCTGGTCAGTTTTACCTGTAATTCGCCGGAAGCATAATCACTGCCCTTTTCATAATAAGTAATATTTACATGTGCTGCATTTTTGTCGGCTACAGATTCTACCTTGATTTTGCTATAAGAAATTTTGTCATCTTCTTTTCGCATTTCAAGGAAGGCATCTTTGTTGATGAATGCGGATTCCTTTAATTCCAATTCATTGTATACCTGATCCCAGTCACAGTCTGCAATGGATTTAAAATAATTTTTGGCAACATTTTCGTATCCGAATGTATTCTGGCCAACTTTAAAGAAGACGGCAATCATAATACAAAATGCAACAATCTCCACAAGTGAAACAATCATAAATGGATTGATTGGTTTGCGAGGCGCACGCTGTGGGGCATATACAGGAGCTGAGTAACCGTTTGGAGCGGCGTAAGCATTTGGCTGCATCTGAGGCTGATTCGGCATCTGGTAAGATGTTGTATTTGCCGGTGCAGGATTTGGATTCTGTGTTTGTGCATCCTGTGTTTGCAGCGGTGCCTGGTAGAAGGAACCTGTCTGCGGGCTGTTGTAAACAGAATCGGCAGCAGTTGTTGTGGTTGGTTCTGCGGCTTTCTCTGCTTCTGTGTTTTCTTCTGATTGTACAGTATTTTGTGATTCTGTGTTTTCTTCTGGTTGTGTAGTATTTTGTGATTCCGTAGTATCATCCGGCTCTGCAGAAATTTCAGTTGTATCAGTTTCTTCCGGTTCTACAGTAACTTCAGGAACGGAAGTGACTTCCGGTTCCATCGGAATTTCTGATTCTGCGGAAGGTTCGGTTGTGGCAGCGGCCTCTGCGGTGCTATCGGTAGCTTCAACTTCCGGTGTGTTTTCCGGCTCAACAGCTGGTGCCGGGGTTTGTGTAAAGTCTTCAAGCTTTATGCCGCAGTTGCAGCAAAAAAGCGCATTTTCAATATTTTTCGTTCCACAATTTGGACAAAACATATGCGTTCTCCTTTCGTTTTCGTATCCGGTTATTTCGCTGGTTTGTATTCTAAATCATTGTCTTTCTGGTAAGTTGCGATGAATTCTGCATTGTCGGATTCTTTCTTGGAGAGATCCTCGTCCTTGAAATCTTCATTTGGTTCGTACCAGTCTTTTCCGTTGAAATAATCCTGCAATTCGGATGATTTAAAAGTGCGTCCGTAACGGGCATAAATCTCGTTCTTGGCATAGGTTAACTGCTGTGCGGTCAGACCTTCAAGATCAGCTTTTTTGAGCTTTTTGGAATCACTGTTCGGCAGAATATATCCGTCGGAGTCTTCCATTGCAGCCTCGGCTGCTTCTGCATTATCCGAAGAGGAACTGTCATCGGAATCGGATGATCCCCCGATGGAAAATGCGTCCAGATCGGTATCCTGCAAATATGGATCGGAATCCTGTGGTTTTACATCAGACTGTGTACTGTCCGCATGATAATTCGAGGAAGATCCTGTATTACCTGCAGAACGGCCGGTCACTACCATAACAACCGTAAGAACGATCAGTGCAACGAGCAGAATGCCCATAATAATGGTAACAGGCACCCATACATTTGTTTTCTTGTCTTTCATTTCGTAAACTCCTTTTCTTTATGTATTCATAACTATCTGCAATAGTTACCATATGAATTCATTGTAACGGATGCTTTATAAGAAAGCTAGTAGGAAAATAGAACTAGTTTTTGCATCTTGTAAAATTCCACGCTCTTCTATATAATGGAGAAAGAATCAAAAGGCGCAAAAGCCTGTTTGATAAGTAAAGGAAGAACCATTTTAGGAGGAAAATACATGGATCAGGAAAAAGTCATCGTCATTGACTTCGGTGGTCAGTACAATCAGCTGGTTGCGCGCCGTGTCCGCGAGTGCAACGTATACTGTGAGATTTATTCTTATCGTACCGACATCGAACAGATCAAGGCCATGAATCCAAAGGGAATCATCCTCACCGGTGGCCCGAACAGCTGCTACGAAGCAGATTCCCCGACATACACAAAAGAATTATTTGAACTTGGCATCCCGGTTCTCGGACTGTGCTACGGTGCGCAGCTGATGAACCACATCCTTGGCGGAAAAGTAGAGAAAGCGCCGGTTCGCGAGTACGGAAAGACAGAAGTTTTCGTGGACAAGACCTCTCCATTGTTTGAGGGCGTTGCAGCAGACTCTGCAGAAGGATCCACGATCTGCTGGATGAGCCATTTTGATTATATTTCCCAGGCAGCACCGGGATTTAAAGTAGTAGCCCATACCGCAGACTGTCCGGTTGCAGCAGACGAGAACCCGGAGAAAAAGCTTTATGCGATCCAGTTCCACCCGGAAGTACTGCATACCGTAGAGGGAAGCAAGATGCTTCACAACTTCGTGCGCGGTGTGTGCGGATGTGCCGGAACATGGCGCATGGACTCTTTCGTAGAGAACGCGATCGCCGAGATCCGAGAGAAAGTCGGAGACGGCAAGGTGCTTTTAGCACTTTCCGGTGGAGTGGATTCCTCCGTACTTGCTGCTTTACTTGCAAAAGCAATCGGAAAGCAGCTCACCTGCGTATTTGTTGATCACGGTCTTCTCAGAAAGAACGAAGGAGATGAAGTAGAAGGCGTATTCGGAAAAGGCGGTTCCTTCGATATCAATTTCGTCCGCGTCAATGCACAGGAACGTTACTATAAAAAACTTGCCGGTGTGACCGAGCCGGAGCAGAAGCGTAAGATCATCGGCGCAGAATTTATCTCTGTATTCGAGGAAGAAGCAAAGAAGATCGGAGCCGTGGATTTCCTTGCACAGGGAACCATCTACCCGGATGTCGTAGAGTCCGGACTTGGCGGAGAATCTGCAGTCATCAAGTCCCACCACAACGTCGGCGGCCTTCCGGATCACGTTGATTTCAAAGAAATCATTGAGCCGCTTCGCAACCTCTTCAAAGACGAGGTTCGTAAAGTTGGTCTGGAACTCGGACTTCCGGAGTACCTCGTATTCCGTCAGCCATTCCCTGGCCCGGGACTTGGTATCCGTATTATCGGCGAAGTTACCGCTGAGAAAGTCCGCATCGTGCAGGATGCCGATTATATTTACCGCGAGGAACTTGCAAATGCCGGCCTTGAGAAATTGCCGGATCAGTACTTCGCAGCGCTGACCAATATGCGGTCTGTCGGTGTCATGGGTGATGAGAGAACGTATGATTATGCGATCGCACTTCGTGCGGTTGAGACGATCGACTTCATGACAGCAACTGCATCAAATATTCCGTTTGATGTGCTGCAGAAGGTTATGAGCAGAATTATCAATGAGGTGAAGGGCGTGAACCGCTGTTTCTATGATATAACAAGTAAGCCACCTGGAACGGTGGAGTTTGAGTAGTAAACAGAGCTTCATAAATGGCGTAAATAAGCCATTTATGGGGCTCTTTCTTTTATCGTGATACCTATATGATACCTGTTTTGATAGTACCACAGATATTAATGAGTACTAAACAGAAGTGTCATAGGTATTATCTATTATCACATTTCTTTTTATTTTCAAAAATTATCCCAATTATATGAAGCACCAAAAACTGGTATAAATTAGTGAAAATACACCAGTGGTGTCACTTCCGTAATTTGTGGGTTGATGGTATTGTGAGAGAAGATTTGTATACGGCATATTATGCGGTGTCGGAGAAAGAAGAAATCGTTGCAGACGGGGAGATACCGGGGATGGAAGAGGAGGATGAGGTTGAGAAAGCAACGGCAGTAGTTGTTGAGCCGGAGACAGATGTTGTGGTAATGAATCCTGCCAATAATCAGAATGAAACCAGCAGACAGAAATAGCAGACTGATATTGCTAGAGAACAACAGATTGATTTAGATGGCAAAGAAATTTCAGAGACTTGTAATTTGACTGGTGTGAATGTGGCAAGCATGGACGAAAGAATAACTGATTTAAGTGGAAGATAAGATGTGGAATAGGGGCAGAGGAAGGTGACTTCTGTAAGTTTGATTTTTAAGATAATCTATAATTGATTGAGAAATAATCGCAAGATATTGCGACTGTTGTTGATGATGTAGTGATTCTGTGATATCATATAAAAATATGGTACATGAAAGCGGAGGTCAAAAT
>ERZ1034763.947-NODE-947-length-10638-cov-10.852216_pt1 | contig 10638 bp, 6 predicted proteins | sample MGYA00520701_ERZ1034763 | MGnify/ENA primary metagenome ERZ1034763 (study PRJEB33766, sample SAMN09781707) | gut metagenome | biome: gut microbiome | host: Homo sapiens | place: Madagascar | study: EMG produced TPA metagenomics assembly of the PRJNA485056 data set...
AATTTTTCTTACTCCAAATTTACTCTTTTAAAACGTGCGCATTATACCATTTTTAAGGCAGGCTTGCAGAAAGGACATTTTGAAGAAAAATTATAAGTCTGATTCAAGAAGCCTCAAAAAGAGGCTGTTATTTCAATCTTTTTGAAGTTACAGCACAGCTCTTGCCTGCAAATGCAATTCCATAGGCAAAAACACTGGAAACAGTCTTGTTTGTCATCATTGGTTCTGCGTATTTCGTCTTTTCTATCTGAGAAAGCGCATTTTCACTTATAGTAACGAAGTCTGAGTCTATAGTTGCTGATTTTATTTCGATAACACAGGCTTTAGTACCGCTTGAATCTCTGAAAATGATATCAGCATAACCGTTGCCAGATTCAGCATTAGAACGGAATTCACCTAAACTGTTTTTACAGTTTGAAAAGATTCCGTTTAAAAAGCCGTGATAGAAGTTTTCATGAGGTGCTTTTGTGGCATTGTCTCTTACAGAGACAAATGAACGTAATAAGTTTCTTAATTTTTCCTGAACAAAGTTGTCATCACCCTTTAATAAGGCATTGACAATATTTAAGGCTAGGTTGCCTTTTGTAAGCTCATTATCAAATTTTTCTTTAACATTGTGAGTAAAACATTTTAAAATTTCAAGATTTGGAATTTTTGCAATAACAACTTTATCAGAAGAATTGTCTTTAGACAGCTCTTTTTCATCAGTTTGTTCAAAATCAAGAGTTAAATAACCTGTATGCAACAGCAATGACCAAAAGTCATCTGACTTGTGTTCTGACAGACAGTCATAGTTCATGGATTCATTGAGTCTGAAGCTGATAGTCTTACCGTCAATAAGATCCTGCATCTTTTGAGTGTCGATGTCTGTTAAATATCCTAAATATTCATAGACTGCAGAACTTGAGGTGGAGGTTGACCAGTAGTTATCTGCTTTTATAACTTCATTTCCGTTAATGTTCTTCAGATAGTTGTCATCTACAAACTTTATAACATCCCATGGGCAGAACATCTCTTTGTCATAGAATCTGTAACCGTCATAGTTACTTTTTACAACAGATGCATAGTCTTCTAACTCATAGTCTTTTAGAACTCTTAAGGTTTCGTCCTTGGTAAATCCTATAATACCTGTTAACCCCTTCTTTTCAGAAATCACTGTATTTATATTAAGATTGTTAACACCTGTAAAGATACTGTTCTTTGCCACCTTTAAACAGCCTGTCATTACCACCTTGCTTATAATTGAGGTGTTCTTTTCAGGATCTGATGGAGGTGTTTTCAAAAAACCCAAAAAAGATGACATTAAGGTCACCATTTTCTCGTGGTAACCTTTTTCATGAGCTTTTGCTAAAGGTACGTCATACTCGTCTATCAGGATGAAAACCTGTTTCCTAAAGTGCTTGTATAGCATCAGGGCAAGATCTCTGATAGCTGAGGTGATGTAATATCTGGATTCAGCATTAAGCTTTATTAAAAAAGCATCATCACAGATTTTATCAAACTTTGCTTTTTCCTTTTCATCAAGACTTGGACTGTCTTTCAGAAAACTGTATTCTTTAGCTTTTGCAGCTATAACTCCGGCAAGCTGTGAGAATGCCTCTTCAAAGTTATCACCTGATACGTCCTTTAAGGTAATAAATATTACAGGAAACTTACCCATGTACTTTTCACAGAAATCTTCGTCTTCAAGAATTCTGGTGTCTTTAAAGAACTCCTTCTGAAGAGAGGTATCTCCTGGATTTTTTTCACTAATCTTCAGAAAGTTTTTAAACATATCCAGAAGTAGAGTCTTGCCAAAACGTCTAGGCCTTGTAAAGAGAAGCACATCAGATCCGTCTATATCAAATACCTGCTTTAAATAAGATGTCTTATCTACGTAATAACGATTTTTATCACGTAGTTCAGCAAAATTGTCTTTACCAATTGGCAGTACTTTAAATTGTCTGTTTTTCATAGTGATTTCCATAGTCACCTGCATCGGTTAATATTGTACATCTGCCATTTAATTGTATGTTTACATTTAGCTGTATCGGCGGCATCAGAAAAGCTAAATTTTACTTTTGAAACTTCATTGTATTCAGAATGGTTAAAGCCTAATCACAGCATTGTCTGATACAGCTTTTATTGATGAGAGCAACTCATTTAGAAGAGTTGAATCACTGAATACTTCTCCAAGATTAAACTGATCAAACGGATTTTCAATCAGAATCTTATTTTCTTCTATAAGTCCATTCTCGACTACATAATTTATCACAAGGTTGATAAATGCAGATTGCTCTGCTGTCAGATTATGACTGTCCATAAATTTGGAAAAAGCATCCTTTGCAGCTTTTTTATCAAGACCTGAAATTTTCCTTATAAGAACACCGATGTTAGTCTTAGAGTAGGTTTTATCATACTCATCCTTGGTTCCAATTTTATTCCAGACAATGTTCTCAAGCTCTTTTATATCATCTGTAGCAAGCTTCTGATTATTGTGAATTTTACAGATCACGCCTTCATTGATATGCTCTCTTACATATCTTTCAACCCTGTTCTTATAAGGCTCAAAAGCACTTGTGTCAGCGTATCTTGAGACTCCGCTTTCATTTGTCTCAATATTGGATATGGTATCTTCAACATCAATGTAAATATCTTTTCCTGAGCTGTTGTTTTCTATGTAAACGACTAATTCTCTAAGCTGTTTTCTGATATCTTCATAATCCTTTAGAGTCATTGACTGAACAAATTCGTCTTTTAACAGTCTTTCAAGTAAAGCTCTATTCTTTTTTACAGCATCAATACTGTCACCAACGTTGTCTAAAAGAACTGCTGAAATTTTTTTCAGGTTGGAAATAAGTCTGTTAAACTCTTTATTGTTTTCTGAAACATATGACAATTCTATTCCGTACATAAGATTGTCAAAACGTCTTGAGCGTATATCATCTTCAGAAGGTACAAGAAGTTCACCTATCTGGCTGTTCAAATCCTCAATTATTTCATCAGTAAGCTCTGTAAATATATTTTCATCTGAATACTTTCTGATAGCTCCCAAATGAGTTTTAGCCATAAAGGTTTCCTGATTTATCTCTCGAACCTTGCCTGTAAGCGCCTTTACAGTTTCATCACAATATTCTTTTGAATCAAAATTTCCATTACCAGTAAGAGCTTTAAGTAGTTTTGCACGTATAACGAAAGTTCTGTGTTCAAGTGAAATCTGTAATTTTCCATCAAGACCGTGAGGATTTTCTTCAAAAAAGTCGAAGTTTCTGCAGGCATCAATGATTACAAAGTATTTTTTATCATCACCGTCAATGAGTCCATCACATTTTCTGGTGCCTCTGCCTATCATTTGCCAGAATTTTGCATAGCTGTAGACAGGTTTGAAGAACACAAGATTCAGACATTCGGGCACATCTATACCGGTGTCCAGCATATCCACAGATACTGCAATCTGAGGATCTTTATGTGGATTTTTGAACTTGTCTATCAGGTTGTCATGAAATTTGATCTGATTGTCGATAACCTGACAGAACTCTCCTCCTAAATATGGATAATCCTGATTGAATGTTTCTACAATTTCTTCAGCGTGCTTATGATTTCTGGCAAAAATTATGGTCTTACCTACCTTGTCTCCACATTCAATTTTTAGTCCGTAGTCCATAAGAGCAGAGATGACCTTTCTTATAGTGTCCCGGTTAAACAGCCACTTATTGATGGCATCACTGTTAACCTCCTCAACGTAGTGTTCCTCGTCATCAGCAAAAGCCTCATCCCATCTTTCTTTATCCTCATCAGACAGCTCTTTGTATTTAATACCGTTGAGCATGAAGTCTGTATTAAACTTGATGGTATGAAAATCTACAAGGTATCCGTCGTTAACGGCAGTTTCAAGAGGGTAGTAGTAAGTTGGATCTCCTACATCTAAACCAAACTCCTGATAGGTATTTTTATCAATTTCTTTCTTTGGTGTTGCTGTCAGTCCCACCAGCAGTGAGTCAAAGTACCTGAAGATTTCTTTATACTTATTATAAATTGAGCGGTGAGCTTCATCGCAGATGATTAGACTGAAATGTCCACTCGTAAACAGTCGTTTTCCGTCTTCAAAGACAGTATCAATGGTACTTATCATGGTCTGATAAGTAGAAAATATTATTCTTGCCTTGGGATCTCTATCCTCTTTTTTCGATTCGCAAAGGTTAGCCAGAGTTTGAGACTTTAGATATGTTTTTGCAGCAGAATATGCCTGTGATACAAGTGAGGTTCTGTCAGCAAGAAACAGTACATTCTTAATCCAGTTCTTTTCTGCAAGTACCTTAATCAGCCCTAAAATAGTTCTGGTTTTACCACTTCCTGTAGCCATCACCAGAAGTGCTTTTCTGTAGTTCTTTGAAAAATGTTCACAGACAGAATTTATTGCTTCTTTCTGGTAGTATCTTTCACAGATGTCATTCAGACTGTAATCAGACAAAAGCTGTTTATGTGTACTTCTGTATATTAAAAACTGCAGATCTGTTTTTGAATAAAACGAGGATATTTCGCGCTCAGGATAATTCTCATCATAGAGAATATGAATCGATGAACCGTTGGAAGTAAAAATTACAGGTCTGACTCCATACTTTATCTTCATATTGTCAGCATAGATTTTGGCCTGTTCTCTGCCTGTTTCTACAGTAACATCCTTTCTTTTTGCTTCTACAACTGCCAGAGGTTTTCCATCATCGTCATAGAGAACATAATCCAGAAATCCAGTTCCGCTAGCATTGTGCATGCCTTCAACCAGAACTTCCTCTTTCCAGTCTATACCTTTAACCCATCCGGCATCAGCAAGCATGATATCAATATAAGCACGTGTTTGAGCTTCTGTGAGAGGCGGATTTTTTGGTTCCTTGTAATTTTGTGAATTCTCTTTTCTTGCTGCTGTTAAGCGCTCTTTCTGCTCAAGGGTGATCTTGGAAAGAGCATCGTTCTGTTTTTGTAAATTCAGATTCTGCTCTGTAAGAGCTTGAATTTTTTCTTCATAGGAAATGACGAGTTCTTTTGACTCTGTTTCCTGAGTATTACCTGCATTGAGAGCATTCTCTCTACTGAAAGAATGCGGTGTTTGATCATCACCGTAATTCTGATTAATCCAGTCAAAAAAGACAAAAAGTGTGTTTAAAACCAGAAGGGCAGTTTCCTGATTGAAATTTCTCTGACCATGAGCAGCCTGGTTACCAGCTTTTCTTATAAGATTCAGATTGGTGCTTAAAGATTCACCTATGATTTTTCTGAATCTGAAATTGTTCATGAGTCCGCACAGATCAGCACCTTCAGGTTTTAGCAGTTCATCATCAACGTTATACATCCAGTTGATGGCAAGCTCTAAAGCTCTTCTGCACTGAGTAATAGCTAAACTAGGATCAATGCTCAAACATTTCTCTGCATTCACAGCTGCAGATGCAAAGCTTTTAAATAAAACCTGTTTGGTTAAGAAATCAAAATTACTCATGCTTGACTACCAAAGTGAACTATACCTTACCCACTAAATCCTCTAGAGCCTTTTGGATTATAAGTTTTGATTTGTCGATTTGCTCGGCAAATTCAATAAAACGATCTTGATCTTGAAGAGGAAATAAAGGAATCTTCACATTTTCAACAATACTTTTTGATATTTCTTTAAAAGTTGCTCCCCTTCCAAGGTATTCCAAATATCTGACATTATTCTTAAGAAGATAAAACAAATACTTTGGGCGGATTTTCTCATTACATATGATATTTTTAAACCCCTGATTGCAGTACATTTCTGTGCCTGCAATTGCAACCTTTCCAATTGGAGCCCTTGAAGTTAACAGAACAGTATCTTTAGGTAATTTTCTCAAAGAACAACTTTTGACACCTTCGTCAGTAAGGTATCTGTCTGTTTTTGTTATTACATAGGTGTTAGATGATAGTTCTGCCGGAGTAATCCATTTATTTTCCCCACCCCAGTAGGATTCATTAGTTGTTTTGGGAGTTGAGCCTGAAACAACCTCGCCTATGTTTTTTATTTCTACCCAATCATCTTTTTGTAAAGACAAATCCGTACTTCCAAACAGCTCAATAAATCGGGATTTTTTCAATAACTCAAGTTTTTTAAGAATCTGCTGAAGCAAAAATTTTGATTTGTCGATTTGTTTTACAAAATTTGAATACTCTTTTTGAATGGAGATAGATGTATTTGGAATTTGAATAGATAAAACAATATCTTTATTTATAGCTTTAAAAGTGCTGCCTGTTGCTTTATTTTCTAATTCTTCCTTTTTTTGTTCTAAGGCTTCAAAAATAAATTCGCTATTAAAGCCATTTTGGGGTCTTATGGATGATAAACCTCTACCAATACAACACTCTTCTGTTGCAATATTTACATTTCCAACAGGAGCTCTCACGGACATCAAAATATCATTTTCTTTAGCAATTCTAGTCGGGCTTGTACACCAAGTTGATGGTTGACCTATATATTTATCGGTAAATTCAGTTTTTCCTTGGTAAAAAGGTATTCCTTTACCCACGCTATTATACGAACTTGAATCAGGAGATTGTCCCATTGTTACTTCTGCTATTTGATCTAATCTCAAGGTTTCAGAATTCTTAAACATCTCGATAAATCGGGATTTCAATAGTGACATATTTCTCTCCCTATTTATCGGTGTTATAGCTGTTTTCAAGCATTTGTTTTAAAATCTCGAGCTCTTTATGATACTCAGCCTCGAGTTGGCAAAGATCTTTCATGATTTCTTCAGAGGAAGGAAGTTGCTCTTCTTCATAAACAACTTCTCTGTATTTGTTAAATGAAAGATCATAGTCATTTGCAGCAACTTCTTCTTTAGGAACAAGGAAACTCTGATCTGTTCTTGCTCTTTTTTCTTCATTTATCAGATCGCCATACCTTTTAATAACATCAGGAATATCGTTTTCTTCAATTGGCTGTCTTTTATCATCGAGACTGTAACCATCAGAGTGCAGATCGTAGAACCAGATCTTGTCGGTACCGCCATTGCCTGTTTTTACAAAGATTAAAATAGCTGTAGATACACCCGCATAAGGTTTAAATACACCTGAAGGTAGAGAAATAACTGCTTTTAGGCAGTTGTTTTCAATGAGTTCTTTTCTTATATCTGTGTGTGCTTTGCTGCTACCGAATAACACTCCATTAGGAACAATAACAGCTGCTCTACCACCGATTTTCAGTAATTTCAAAAATTGAGCAATAAAGAGCAATTCTGTCTTACTGGTTTTTGCTACTGCTCCCAACTCTGGATGAATTGTGTTTTTATCAAGACTGCCTTTAAAGGGCGGATTTGCCAAAATAACAGAGTACTTATTCTTTTCATCAACCTGATTTGCCTCAGGAATTGTAAGTCCGTTCTTATAGTTGATATTTGGATCTTCAATATGATGCTGCATCAGATTCATAGCTGCAATTTCCAGCATTGTTCTGTCAGTATCATAGCCTGTGAACATAGTAGAGTTGAAATGCTGATTATTCTCTTTTTTGAGTAAATCGTTTTTAAAGTTTTCTCTAATGTACTTACCTGCTTCTATAAGAAAACCTGCAGTACCACATGCAGGATCACAGATATTATCTCCTAATGTAGGTTTTATCAGTTCAACCATCATTCTGATAATATGGCGAGGGGTTCTAAACTGACCAAGTTTATCTGATGAACCTAGCTTGCTTAGCATATACTCATAAATGTCACCCATGGTGTCCTGATCTTTAAGCTCTTCTTTCATAGTCTTGTAAAGATCATCCATATAGGTGATAACGGCAACTAATTTCTGTGGAGAATCAATTTCAAACTTAGCATTCTGCATGTACCTTGAAAAGGCAGTCTTACTGTTGCCACCTAATGTCTTTATGAGTGGAAAAATTTCATTTTCAACAGTGTTCTTAAGTTGTACTGGCTCCATATGAATAAGATGAGACCATCTGTAGTCTTCATGGCCATCAAATATGGATTTGTAAGGAATATTTAACAGGCTGGCACTTTTGGCCTTTGTCTCGTCCCAGTCTCCGAGATCATGAATGAACATAAGGTAGGTTATTTGTTCAATAACCTTTAACGGATTGCTGATACCACCTGAGTAGAAGATATCCCAAAGGCCATCAACCTTATTTTTCAAAGTACCTGTAATCATCATAAATTCCTAAATTTTTTATCGAAACATATAAATTATAAACGCAAAACTTTCACATTCAAATTCTACGAGGTTAAAAATGTCAAACAACAATCACATTATTTCAGAAATTGAACAGTACATGTTGCCGTATCTTAATAACGAACAGCTTGAACACCTCCGCAAAATTTTGTCATCACTACTTATTGATCAGAAAAAAACAACAGATGAAGCAGATAAAACATCTAAAAATGAATCAGTTAATAATGAATTGTTTATAGATAATTTTTTATCAGCAAAAAGAGTCGAAGGCTGTTCATGCAAAACATTAAAACTATATAACTCCACCTTAAAAAAGGCTTTTGCTTCAATCGATAAGACTGTAAAGAAAATCACAACTGAAGATCTTCGAAAATACCTTGATGAATATTCAAAAAATAATAAAGCCGGTAAAGTTACTATTGATAATATGAGGCGTATTCTTTCTTCATTTTTAACTGGCTTGAAGAAGAAAACTACATCATAAAAAGTCCTGTAAAGCGAATACACAAAGTACGCACCGGAAAAACTGTCAAAGCTACATTTTCAGATGAGATGCTCGAACAGATGCGTGATTGTTGCAAAACTAACAGAGATCTGGCGATTATAGATCTTTTAAGTTCTTCCGGTATGCGTGTCGGGGAACTTGTACATCTGAACAGAGATGACATTGATTTTACAAAACGAGAATGTATTGTTTTCGGAAAAGGTAGCAAAGAGCGCAGAGTGTATTTTGATGCCAGAACCAAACTTCATCTTGAAAAGTACCTTGAAACTAGAGCTGATACTAACCCAGCTCTTTTTATATCGTTGAATAAGCCTTGTAAAAGATTGCAGATTGCAGGTATTGAAATAATGGTGAGAAATTTAGGAAAAAGTTGTGGCATCTCAAAAGTTCATCCTCATAAATTCAGAAGAACTCTGGCTACAATGGCAATTGGTAAAGGAATGCCTGTCGAACAGGTTCAACATTTATTGGGTCACGCCAGCATAGAAACTACCATGCAGTATGCGATGGTGGATGAAAACAATGTAAAACTATCTCACCAAAAGTTCCTTGCATGATTGAATTAAATCCCGATTTATCGAGATGTTTGGAGATCCAATAAAAAATGAAAAGAGGTGGGCCCAATTAACATTGAACTCAGTTTGCGATGGGATAGGTGATGGTCTTCATGGAACACCTGAATATGATGATTCGGGAGATTTTTATTTCATTAATGGGAACAACTTAATTAACGGGGAAATAGTAATTACACCATCAACAAAAAAGGTTAATGAAGAGGTATTCAAAAAATATTATAGAAATATATCATCCAATGCTCTTTTATTATCAATAAATGGTACTTTGGGAAAAATTGCCTTTTACAATAACGAAGCTATCACATTGGGGAAAAGTGCCTGTTATATTAATTTAAAGACTTTTGTTAACAAGTACTTTGTATTTGAGTTAATGAAAACAGATCACTTCTTAAAGTATTTAGAGGAAAATTCAACAAAAAGTACAATAAAGAATGTCAGTCTTAAGACCATTAGAAATTTTCAACTGATATCTCCTCCTGAAAATTTACAGAATGATTTTATTTCTTTCTCTAAGAAGATTGATAAATCAAAATTTAATGTTTTTCAAGATCAAACAGCGTCGCAGGTAAAAGTAATTGTTGTTTTACATCATATTTGTTAACAGTAAAGGCTCTTTACTGATGTTTTTAACATTAAAACGGTCTATTGCCATAGAAAGGATCTTTTTAACAGACATCTTTTCATTAAGATCATCTGTTTCCTGATTTAGAAGTTTAAGACCTGTAATCAGCAGTTGCTGCGGACCTGCAAGATCAAGTACAGCAGGGGAATGGTTCTGTTTGGAGAGCTTTCTTTTGCTATCCTGCATAATCAAAGGTAAGTGCAGATAACGTGGTGCTTCTTTATCAAAGCTTTTATAAAGTGAGATTTGAGATGGCGTGATATCAATTAAATCAGCACCTCTTACAATCTCAGTTACGCCTTCTAGAATGTCATCAACAACGCAACCTAAATTGTAAGATATTACTTTGTCAGCCCTAATTAAAGTAAGTTCATTGTTTGTATAGTCAGTATGTACCTTGTTTAAAAGCACATCCACAAAGGTGTTATTACAAACGTCCTTTACCTCATAGTTTAATGCGTAGTTTGTGTTCTCTGTTTGCTGTAAATGTAAGTTCTTACAATGACAAGGTTCTATCTTTTTCATTGCCCTTGTACAGTGACAGTAATAAGCTTCACCTTTGTATATGAGCTCTTTTGCTTTTTCAAGATACACATCGGTGTGTTCTGATTGAATATAAGGAACACCATCATATTCAAAGCCTAAAGTATGAAGATCATTGATAATCAGATTGGTGTATTCTTTTTTACATCTGTAAAAATCAAGATCTTCGATTCTGAGGAGAATACGCCCGTTTTCATGACGCGCTCTAAGATAAGAACCTAAGGCTGCAACTA
>ERZ1034763.948-NODE-948-length-10622-cov-5.083562_pt1 | contig 10622 bp, 5 predicted proteins | sample MGYA00520701_ERZ1034763 | MGnify/ENA primary metagenome ERZ1034763 (study PRJEB33766, sample SAMN09781707) | gut metagenome | biome: gut microbiome | host: Homo sapiens | place: Madagascar | study: EMG produced TPA metagenomics assembly of the PRJNA485056 data set...
GTATACAGCTGTGCGTGCAGTGGCGGTTTTGGAATCCTGGATGAGATCAATATGGCAAGAAATGAAGCTCTGGCAGTTTTGCATTCAGCACTGGATTTCAGACGGATTATAGATGTTCCGGGTTATGAAAGGATAACTCTTGCAGACGATGCTCGTTTTATTGCAACGATGAACTATAACTATGCAGGAACAAGAGAACTGAATGAAGCATTGGCATCCAGGTTTGTGGTGATTCGTATGCCGGCACTTACGCAGGAAGATATACAGAGACTGTTAAGAGAACAGTTTCCGGATCTTTCTTCTAAATACAATAAACAGTTTGGGTTGCTTTTTATGGATATACAGAAAAAGTGTGAAAGTGGAGAACTGACTTCGAAAGCAATGGATCTTCGTGGACTGTTGGATGCAATCAGCCTGATGCGAAGAGGAATTCCAGTCAGAGATGCTCTTGATCTTGGTGTGACAAATAAAATATTTGACAGCTATGAACAGGCACTGCTCAGTGATGTGATGAATGCAAGAATTCCCATGAAACTCAAAGCCTCGGAGGTGTTTGATGGATGACCGGATCTTATACAGAAGTACAGAGGCGAGCCGCCAACCAGATTTGGGGAGCTGCTGCGCATTATGATTTTGAGCCAATGTTTCTGGCAATACACAGTCAGGAAAACCGGCCGGATTTTTATATTAATTTGGTCATAGGACTGGCATATAAATATTTTGGCGAAAAGATATTGACAGAACTTTTTGCACAGTGGCAGGGAGATAGTCGGCAGCAGATGCTGGATGATCTGACCTGGCTTTATATTGAGCAGATAGTTTATAAGCTTGAGAGTCCGATGCGACCGGCACTGACAGGATTGCGGAAGGATTATGCAGAAGCTTTTTTTGCAGGAGAATATAAACTCTCGCGTCAGGAATGGATGAGCAAAAATCAGTTGGTATATACGCTGCAGTCAGCAAGATGGAGCAGCGTATCAGACAGAAAACTTCCGGTAATGACACCATTTGAGAAAAAACTGCTTCTGGCTCTGACTCCGGAAAATGAAGTGCCGCAGGAAAAAATCACGGAGAGACTGCTAAATATTTATAGAACTTTTCATTTGTTTGATGGAAAAAAACATTTCAGAAGACCATTAAGGATTCATTTTACCGGTGCAGCGGCCAGACTGCTGACTCGGATCATGCCGGCTCAACTGGTAAAGACAGACCGGGTTGTGGTAATGCGTTCTTCACAGGCTGACAGCAGCCAGACCGGAATTATGCAGAATAAAAGCAGCAGCCATATGATCCTGAAAAAAGAAGAAACGGATCATGCATATATAGAAAACTGCTTTGGAAGGTCATTGTATTCAGAGCAGGAACTGGCAAGGGCCGAGAAGGAACTCTGCAAGGGAAATCATGCAGGCTGCCACGTCTGGTTTACAGATGGAAAATATATTCCAAAAGAGAAAATTTCAGCAGAAAACCGTTATCTAAGAGATCAGGCGCAACTGCAGATGGAAAGGAACAGAACATATTATCATAAAAATCAGAAATTGCATCAGAGTATTATCACACAGCTTTCGTCGCAGATAAGAAATTGTATGATGGTTCATCAGCAGCCGGATATACTGCCGGGCAGATCAGGACTACTGGATCCTGCGAGAGTGTGGAGAATGAAATATATCATGGATGATCGGGTCTTTCACGCAAATTATGAAGAGAAAAAGCCCCTGTTTACGGTAGATATTCTTCTAGATGCGTCTGCATCAAGATTACAGTATCAGGAAATGATTGCTGCGCAGGGAGTGATTCTTTCTGAAAGTCTTCAGGCATGTCATATTCCAGTCAGAGTCTCAGAATTCTGCAGTGTGCGAGGATATACTGTGCTTCGGATTCTGAAAGTGTTTGAGGAGAAGAAAAGTGATGATATTTTTCGATACTTTGCAACCGGTTGGAATCGAGACGGACTTATTATGAGGGAAATGAATGAACTTCTGAGATCTCATAGTGGACCGGCTGACCGACATCTGCTTATTTTACTGACGGATGCGGAACCGAATGACAGTTTTCGGATACAGCCTTCAGAGCAGCTTCTATTTGGAAAGGACTATGGAGAAGAGGTGGCTGTCAATGATACGGCTGCTGAAGTGAGGACACTGCGACGAAAGGGTATCTGCGTTTCTGCTGTAATTATGGGAACGGAGGCAGCTGCATTGAAGGCAGAAAGAATTTATGGAAAAGAATATACCAGAATACAGGAGGTTGGACAGTTGGCCAAGGCAGCGGGGGTGCTGATCCAGAAGGAAATAAGTAAGATTAACTTATAAAAATGATAAAAAATAACAATGGTGTTATTTAATAGAGAAGCAGAAATGTATACAATATTCCTGCGTATTTATAAAAATAATAGACAAATTTAACAATAACTATTGTTTTTTAAACGAAAAGTTTTTATAATAATTGCTAAGCAGAGTGTATGGTAAGCTGATCTGCCATATTTTAACAAAATTATGACAACTGCGAAATGCAGTAGAGGGAGGGATTTAAATGATTAGTTTTATTTTATGTCTGGCTCTTCTGATCATCGGTTACTTTACCTATGGTAAGGTGGTGGATAATACATTTGGACCGGATGATCGTGAAACCCCGGCGGTAAGCATCAACGACGGAGTGGATTATGTAGTGATGCCGCAGTGGAAACTGTTTCTTGTACAGCTTCTTAACATTGCAGGACTGGGACCTATTTTTGGTGCTATGCAGGGCGCATTGTGGGGTCCCATTGTATTTCTCTGGATCACGTTTGGTACAATTTTTGCCGGCGGTGTTCATGACTACTTCTCCGGAATGATCAGCGAACGTAATTCCGGAAGCTCAGTAGCAGAATTTACAGGTAAATATCTTGGTGGTGTTATGCAGAATATTATGCGAGTATTTTCAGTAGTGCTCCTGATCATGGTTGGTACTGTTTTTGCAGTAGGTCCTGCCGGGCTGATCGTTACACTGTGTAAGAACGGAGGACTGTCAGGTGTTCTTACTACCACACTGTTCTGGCTTATTCTTATTTTGGTTTATTATTTTATTGCAACCTTTATTTCAATTGATAAAATCATCGGTAAGATTTATCCGCTATTTGGTCTCTGCCTGATCATTATGGCAGTAGGTGTTATCATAGGAATCTATACAAATCCGGAATTTACAATTCCTGAAATCTGGAGTCATATGTACAGTATGCATCCGGCAGGAACTCCAATCTGGAGCTTTATGTTTATCACTGTAGCCTGTGGTGCAATCTCAGGTTTCCATTCTACACAGTCACCGTTGATGGCTCGTTGTATGAAGAGTGAGAAACAGGGTCACTTTGTATTTTATGGTGCAATGGTTGCAGAAGGTATCATTGCTCTGATCTGGGCGGCAGCAGGATGTGCTCTCTATAAGGTTACAGGTGGACTGAATACAGGTCTTGCAGAAGTCCTTTCCGGCGGTCAGTCAGCAGCAATCTATGATGTATGTTCCAAGACAATGGGTGGTATTGGTATTGCACTTGCAATGATCGGTGTTGTTGTATGCCCGATTACTTCAGGTGATACGGCTTTCCGTTCAGCAAGACTTACTCTGTCTGACTGGTTCCATATTGATCAGGGAAGCTATGCTAACAGATTAAAACTTTGTATTCCGGTTCTTGGTGTTGGTGCGGTTCTTGGTATTGGTAATGCAGTTGGTGCAATCGACTATACAGTTATCTGGCGTTATTTCAGCTGGACGAACCAGACACTTGCAATGATCGTTCTCTGGGCAGCATCTATGTATCTGGTAAGTGAAAAGAAAAACTTCTGGATCACGGCAGTTCCGGCAACCTTTATGAGTGCAGTTTCCAGTACATATTTCATTCTTGCACCGGAATGTCTCGGAGGTCTTATCAATTCCAAAACGGCAGAAGGTGCAGTTGTTTATAACACAGCTGTAGCTTATCCGATTGGTATTATTTTTGCAGTTGTACTTCTTGTTATTTTCCTTTGTGCAGCAAAAAAACGTACAGCTGCCTGAAACCATTATAAGTGAGGCTTGATATTATGATTTTTAAACCACATCCACTTAGTGCAATGCATCTTCCTGTACTGGAACTTGAAGAAGACAGAAAATCCTGCCGAAAGATCGGACCCTGTGGGGTCGGAAACAAAGCAATTTATCTGAATAGCTTTTATATAGACAGGTGCTACTATATTCCTTTTGCAGCGGTCAGACGTGTTTTTAAGCGCGTGGCTATGAGTAAGGGCGGTTTTTCCGGAAGAGGCGTGTTTGCAAGTATTCCTTATCTGGTTGTGGAATTTGATGATGGACAGCAGAAACAATGTAATTTCAAATATGAAAATCAGGTAGATGAGCTTCTCAAACTGCTGTCAGCTGAACAGCCACAGATACGGTTGCTCAGCGAGGCAGCAGAAGTAAAGTTGGAAAAGCAGAAAGCGGAAAAGGAACGGGAATTGCATTCCAGACCTGAACTGACACCTCAGTCCGAGAAAGCTGTAAGGAAACTTGAAAGAGCTGTTGCGTATCTCGAGCAGAAACCGCAGTTAAGCGAGAACTTAAGCAGAGCTGCAGGAAGACGGCGAAACTATCAGTGTACAAGTCCAAGTTATCGCTGGGTGGCAATGGCAATCACTACGCTTGGATTTGTGGCAGTTGCAGCTGGGATTTATTCATTTATTGTGCATAATGATTTTGCAGTATATTTCATCCTGTTTGGTATTGCAGCTGTGTTTACCTTTGCAGGCTTTAGTGTTTTACCCACTGCCCGCAACAATCGAAAAGCAATTATGAGTATGGATGAACAGGCAAGGTTGCAGATGGAGGAGTATATTAAAGGTTATCCGGATTTTCCGGTTCCGGCCAGATATGCTCACCCGATCGTCCTTAGAAGGATGCAGCGGGTGATCGAACAGGGACGGGCTGAGGAAAATAAACAGGCACTTGAAGTTGTCAAGGATGATCTTAAAGCACTGAATAATAAGGTGAAGGTTTCACAGGAAGAATACGATGAGGTTGTCGCAATCAAGCCGATGTTTCTGAATGCCATGTATCAGTAATCTGGTTTAAATTAACGGCTTGATAAATTCTCAGCAGCCATGTTATATTTGATTTGGTTGTTGTGTGTAACTCGATTTTAGGAGGCGTTAACTATACATAACAAGGAGTGTTTATGTATGTTAATGCCTTTTTATTTTGGGAATATCGGCTAGGGACAGGTTGCTAATAATTATAAACCGGGGGAAAAGTGATATGGAAGAATACAGAGATGATATAAAAAGTAAATTGTATTACATGGATGAAATCCTTCATAAGATTTCTTTCATGAGTCAGGCAGAGAATGAAAAACAACTGGATGACATGACACCATCTATACTGAAGAGTGTTGGAAAATATACAGCAGCAGACAGAGCATATATTTTTGAATGGAGTTCAGAAAAAAAAGAAAGCTTTAAAAATACATTTGAATGGTGTGCCTCGGGAATAGAACCGCAGATACAGAATCTGCAGGAAGTTCCCGTCTGCCTGATGCAAAATTGGGTGGAGACATTTATCCAGAAGAAAAATATCATCATTTATGACCTGGAAGAAATAGCAGAAGAAACCCCACAGGAATATGAAATTTTAAAGCCTCAGAATATTCATGCTCTGATTGCTGTGCCGATTTATACAAATTATAAATTTATAGGATTCATTGGATTGGATAACCCGGATCTGAATCAGGATATGGTATCCATGAATCTGTTATCTGATGTGGGATGCCATCTGGGAAGCATTCGTGAAAATCTGAGAATGATGAAGGAACAGGAACGACAGAAAGCAGAACTTGAGGATGCGCTGGAAGCTGCAAACCTGAATGGGGAAATTATCGATTCCATCAGTAAATTATACTGGCTGATCTACCGGATAAACCTGGAAACAGGAACTTATGAAGAAATATCTGCCGGCAATGAGATGCATAAACTTACAGGCAGGCATGGAAAAACGGAAGAAGCTTTCCAGCATGCCATCCATACAATTGTTGATGTGGAGCATCAGGAAATGATGAAAAAGTTCCTTAATACATCGACACTGGCTGACAGACTGAAAGATACAGAAAGCATTGCAGCCGAATATCGGGCACAAAGTGGATCCTGGCATCAGACAAGATTTATTGTAAAAAAACGGAATCCATTCGGTAAGGTTACAAATGTTCTGTATGTTGTCCGGCAGATTGATAAAGAAAAACAGGTTGAAATTGCTTATAAGCAGGAGCTGATGGCAAAGAACAGGATTCTGTCAGGACTGAGTCGTGATTATACGACAGCTTTTGTTTTAAATCTGGATACGGATGAGTATGAGTTTGTATTTAATCAGGAGACAAATCATGCACAGAAGCATGAAGAGTTCAGAGCATTTTCAGATTATGTGGATGCATATGCTTCTGCATTTGCACTTCCGGAATTTTGTGATGTAATGCGTCGGGAACTAGACCGTAACGAGATTAAAAAGCATTTTGAAACAGAAGACGAATATCATTTCTCTTTTGAGACGTCACCAAATGCGGCAGGTCTGTCCTGTTTTCAGGCACATATAGTAAAAGAGTACGAGGAAGGCAGCCATTTTGCGTTCCTTGGTTTCCGAAGTATAGATGAGATTGTACAGAAAGAGCGTTTCTATAAAGATGCTCTGCAAAAAGTAAATCAGGCACTTCAGCATCAGTTGGATATGATTACATCTGCACTGCCGGGTGGTGTGAAAATCAGCAATGATGATCCAGAATATTCTTTTAAATATGTTTCTGAGCATTTTGCCCAGATGCTGGGATATGATACCCCGGAGGAATTAATGGAAGCTTCAGGAGGGACGATTGCTGACCTGGCACATCCGGACGATCTGGAGCAGGGAATTGCACAGGCGTTGGAGCAGTATAGTAAAGCGGATCATTATGAAATCACATATCGAATGAAATGCAAAAATGGATCTTGGAAATATATTGAGGACAGGGGACACAAAATCCGCAAACCGGATGGGGTGATCGAACACTGGAATCTGATTCTGGATAAAAATGAACTGGTGGAAAAAACCATTGCCCTGGAGAGTGAGAAAAAAGCAAACCAGAGTAAATCGGATTTCCTTTCCAGAATGTCCCATGATATGCGGACACCATTGAATGGAATTATCGGGCTTATGGATATCTGCATGAAGCACCCGGAGGACAGAACATTGGTGGATTCTAGCCGTCTTAAGGCAAGAGTAGCGGCAGACCATCTGTTGTCGCTGATCAATGATACATTGGAACTGAGTAAACTGGAAAATGAAGAAACAAAACTGCCTGAAGAAGATTTTTATCTTCCAGAGCTGCTTCATGAGGTGGAAACCATTGCACAGATGAGGGCAGATAAAGAGTGTATTACGATTCATTTTATGGAGGATCCGTATTCGATTCCATACCCGAATCTTACCGGAAGCTCCCTGCATGTAAAACAGATATTTTTAAATCTAATCACAAACAGTATTAAATACAATCGTAAAAATGGTTCAGTGGATTGCTTCTTGAAAGAAGAGAAGCAATCCGATAATAGAGTGCTGGTAGATGTGACTATAAAAGATACGGGAATCGGAATGTCAGAGGATTTCCTGAAGAATATATTTCAGCCATTTGTTCAGGCTGATCAGGGAGCCAGATCGCAGTATAAAGGTACCGGACTTGGCATGGCGATTGTAAAGGAGCTGCTTGATCGCATGGGTGGAACCATTCAGATTGACAGTATAGAAAATCAGGGCACTACCATACATGTGGTCATACCTTTTGAAATAGCAGAAGAACCTGCAGCTGTACAGGAAATGTCTGAATTACCAAAGGAAAGTCTGTCCGGGTGTCGTATTCTGTTGGCAGAGGATAACGAACTCAACAGGGAAATTGCGGTATTCCTTTTGAAAGATGAGGGGATTTCTGTCACAGAGGCGGAAGAGGGACAGCAGGCAGTGGAATGTTTCCTGAAAATGCCGGAAGGATATTATGATGCGGTTCTAATGGATATCATGATGCCTGTAATGGATGGATATCAGGCAGCAAGAGCGATTCGTGGCAGTGGGAAGAAAGATGCAGAAATGATTCCGATTATAGCTATGACAGCCAATACTTTTGCTGAAGACAAAAGAAAGACGATGGAGGCAGGGATGGATGCACACCTGTCAAAACCGATAAATGTACCGGAACTGATGGATACAATCCGAAAATTTTGTGCTGGTAAGAAGATGTGTCAGTGACCGGGAAGGGAATAACAGAGGAATAGCAGAATGAAAAAGGACAGCAAACTATATAAAAAGATTAGATTTCATTGTTATATTGTCGGATTGATTACTTTTCTGACAGCACTCATTGTTGGCACTTTTCTGCTCCACAATTTGGAAAAGGATGAAAAGACAACTGGAAAATATATGGCGCAGATTACTGAGAAAAGAGTCAGGGCAAGGCTGGACCAGTATATCATGCTCTCTGATCTTTTGGGAAATTATATCAGTGCAGGAGAGAATCTGGATGAGAACACATTTTCTGAACTGGCAGAAAAGATTCCGAATGAAGATGGAGTGATAAAGGCATTTGAACTGGCACCGGATGGAATTGTTACAGACATTTATCCGAAACAGGGAAATGAGGGAGCTTTTGGACTGGATACGCTGCAGGAGTATGAGCGAAAAAAGGATGCAGTTCTGGCAAGGGATAGCGGGGAATATACGCTTGGAGGTCCATACCATTTAAAGCAGGGAGGAACAGGGGCACTGCTTTTTAATCCGGTTTATCAAGATAATAATTCAGATCAGCATGAGTTCTGGGGCTTTGTGATTCTCGTGATTGACTGGGATCGTTTCATTGGTGAGATAAATCTTAATTATTTAAGCAATGCAGATTTCTGTTACAGAATCTGGACATATGATAGAGACAGCAGCGACAGGATTATTCTGGCAGAGAGCCAGGATGATATGCCGGATAACATTCTGACAGTAGAATGTACAGTGCCAAATAACACTTGGTATTTTGACATTATACCTTCAGGGGGATGGATACCACGTTCTTACTTGATTACGTGTATTGTTGTATCTTATGTATTTTCATTATTGATTGCTACAGTATTTTATTTGACATCCAGCAAAAAACACAGGGAAAGACAATATGAAGCAGAACTGGAAAAATCTGCTGAGCAGTCGAAAAATGCCAATGAGGCAAAAACAAGATTTTTATTTAACATGAGCCATGATATCCGGACTCCGATGAATGCAATTGTAGGTTTTTCCGGTTTGTTGGAGAAGAATCTGCAAAATGAAAAAAAGGCAAAAGAATATCTGGGAAAGATACAGTCTTCCAGTAATCTTTTGCTGAGGATCATCAATCAGGTTCTGGAAATGGCCCGGATTGAAAGTGGTACTGCGGTATTGCAGTTAAAAGCTGAGGATATGGACGCATTATTTCACAGGGTAAATACGGTGTTTGAAGAGGATATCAGAAAGAAGAATCTGCAGTATCATGCCGTTTTAGATATAAGACATCATTATGCTGTCTGTGATCAGACAAAGCTACAGGAGATTATGCTGAATATTATCAGTAATGCTATAAAGTATACCCCGGAGGGACATTCAATCTATGTAGAAGTACATGAGGCAGTATCAGAGAATCCTTCAAAGATACGTTATATTTTCTCATGTGAAGATACGGGCATTGGTATGAGTGAAGAATATCTTCCACATATCTATGAAGAATTTTCCAGAGAACATACCACTACAGAAAACAAGGTGCCGGGAACCGGGCTGGGACTTCCTATTATCAAATCCATGATAGAGCTGATGGGTGGAAGTATTCAGGTAGAAAGCAGACAGGGCATTGGAACAAAATTTACGGTAGATCTTTCTTTTGACATAGCATCGAAAGAAGAGGTATATGGAAACCAGGATAGCATAGAGCCATCTGCAATTCACACAATAAAAGGGAAAAGAATTCTCCTTGTGGAAGATAATGAGCTGAATGCGGAAATAGTGAAGACAGTTCTCGAAGATGTCGGAGCGTTAATTACCAGAGCGGAGAATGGACAGCAGGCATTGGAACTATTTAAAGAGAAGCCGGCAGGAACATTTGATGCAATTCTGATGGATCTGATGATGCCTGTGATGGATGGATATACAGCTACGAGAAAAATCAGGTTATTAGAACGTTCAGATGCAAAAACAATACCGATTATAGCTATGACAGCAAATGCATTTCAGGAAGATGCTGAAAAATGTATTGCTGTGGGGATGAATGCTCATCTAGCGAAACCTTTGGATATTGAAAAGATGAAAACAATTATTTGTGAACAGACAAAATAGCCTGCAAATAAAAAGATAGTAAATGGATGTATAATATGAAAGTGGAAGCTTAGCTGATTCGGAACGTAAAGTTATTGAAGCATATGATGTCTGAAAAGAAAAACTATGGAAAAGTCTCTATGGGCTTGATGCGAACTACAATCTTATTGATGAGAGTGGAAGCATTATAAAGGAAAATGATAAGGTCAGGGGTGCGAATACTCTTGAAAACCAGCAGTTTAATTATTTACAAAATCATTTAAATATTCTAATAATAATAATTATTATTA
>ERZ1034763.950-NODE-950-length-10565-cov-7.826166_pt1 | contig 10565 bp, 10 predicted proteins | sample MGYA00520701_ERZ1034763 | MGnify/ENA primary metagenome ERZ1034763 (study PRJEB33766, sample SAMN09781707) | gut metagenome | biome: gut microbiome | host: Homo sapiens | place: Madagascar | study: EMG produced TPA metagenomics assembly of the PRJNA485056 data set...
CATTTAAAAGCACATTGGTTGCTGTGTAAGATGAATCCAAATAAGTTTAAGCTTCTAATAGCATTATCATATATGGCAGGAATATCTAAATACAGACTTAAAGATATAACAGAAGCAGATCTAAACTTAATTGCAGATGCTCATTCTCTGTACAAAAATTATACTGCAACACATTCTTTTAGTGTTAAAATGTCAAAAATTTCAAAAGAATACATGAATAAACCAGAACACAAGAAAAGACTTTCTTTAGCTGCATATAAACAATGGCACGATGAAAATGGTGCTTTTAAACTTTCTGGAAATAAAGAAAAAGCATCTAAGCGAATTTCTGCCATGAATAAGAAAAACTGGTCTGATTCTTCATTCAGAAAAAGAAGATCAATGCAGGTTACGAGTCAACTGAAAAATTCTTGGGCATCTGAAAATTGCCCTTTCCGAAAACCAGAATACAATGCAACAAGACAAAAAGGAGTCATAAAGAACATATACAGGAAAATGCTGAGTTATAATCTAGAGCCATCAGATGAAAATTGGAACGATGTTTGTAAAAAGTTATCTGAATTATCAGGTGCTCGCATGAGTGATTTAAGAAAATATGAACAAATAACAAAATATTTTGGTTCTGTTGCTAAATTAAAATGGGAGGTAAGAAATGACAAATAAATTATATAGGTGCATCGTCCATTGGTCAGCTGGGACAGGAAAAGCAAATGCAACAGATAAATCTCATTATCATTTTCTTGTTCAGAATGACGGAAGTGTTATAAAAGGCAATTACATACCCGAAGACAATGCTAATTGCAATGATGGTCGTTATGCAGCACATACAGGCGGTGGAAATACTGGTTCAATAGGAATCTCTTTATGTGGAATGGCTGGGTATCAACAAGGAAAACCACAAAGCACCAAATATCCGCTCACTGCTATCCAATGTGAAGCAGCATGGAAAAAGATTGCAGAATTATGCAAAGCATACAACATTCCAGTAACCCCAGAAACTGTAATGACGCATTATGAGTTTGGGATTAAACATCCTAAAACTTCAAGTGCAGGTAAGATTGATATAGTGTATCTTCCCTCTCAACCAAAGTTGAAAAAGGAAGAAATAGGAAACTTTATACGCAATAAAGTTAAATGGTATTACAATAATATTTAATTTCATATGGAACCGCTAACTTTTGAAGAATCTAGAAGAGCAGCAGATGATGCTACATGGATTTTAGTAAAAGACTACTATAAAGAAAGACCAGTAGATATCGAAACTTTTATAGAAGATGATCGGTATCTTGGTCAAATCTATGGTAAAGGGTTTTTATTTCCTTATTGGAAAAAGTTACTGAAAAAGATTTACCCAACACCATTTTCTTGTCCCTATGAAGAAGTAATTCTTTCTTGTGCGATTGGTGCTGGTAAATCTCATACGACTTCTGTTAGTATTGCTTATGAATTGTACAAACTTTTAATTCTAAAAGACCCAAATAAATATTATGGCTTGTTAGATGTAGATACAATCGTATTCATGCTCTTTGCAGCAACACAAGGAACTGCAACAGACGTTAACTGGGGGTACATTAGTAACATACTAGCAATATCTCCTTTCTTTCAAGAAAATCTTAACTTTAAAGAAACCAAAGCATCTTTTATTGAGTTAACATCTAGAATTGGCATACAGATCGGTTCTCGTGCTCATAAAGCATTAGGTAAAGCGGTTTTATCTGCTGTACTTGATGAAGGTAACTTTGGTTTAATTCAAGATCAGGTTAAGAACACATACACTGCTATCATGCGTAGAAGAGGATCTCGTTTCAAACAGGGATTTAATACTCCTGGTATCGTATGGCTTGTATCTTCTCCTCAAACAAGTGCAGATTTTATTAATGAACGTATTCAAAAAGCAGAAAATAATCCAAAAGTTCTTGTTGTTGACAATGTACCAATTTGGGAAGTAAAGGCAGAAAAAATCAAATATTGTGGCGAAACATTCCCTGTATTCCTCGGAGATGATATTCAAGACCCAGCAATATTGAATTCTGAAGAAGAAGCACTAAATTATCCAGCAGATTTGGTAATCAGAGTTCCTGTAGAATACAGGTTAGATTTTGAAAACGATTTATTAGAAGCGATCCGAGATATTGCAGGCAGAAGAATTGCTTCTTCTATGAATGTCTTCAGATCTTATGCTCAGCTGATTAAAACCTTTAAAAAATCGAATCTATTTAGAACGGATACAATGCCAGTTCACCTTGGAACTACTCTTCATGATTTTCAAGAATATATTAACTTACCATTATTCCAACAATTGCTCGCAGATAAATCGCCACGTTATATACACTTAGACTCCGCATTAACTGGTGACCGTTATGGTATTGCATCTTGTACTTGCATATCAAGGGATATCTATGACTCCATGACAGAAAGTGTAATATCAAGAAGATTTTTTGTCAATGATTTCTCTATTGGTTTAGAAGCAGGAAGTGCAGATGGTATGCCTGCTTCTGTTATTGCAAAGTTTTTAATTTGGCTGAGAGAGCAGGGCTATCCAATTGCATTGATTACAGGAGATAAACCAGCGACAACTTCAATTATTCCAGAGCTTAAAATTGCAAAATTCAAGACGGAATATCTGTCTGTGGATGTTGATCGCAGCCCATACATAACATTAAAGCAAAGAATTAATTCAGGAGAATTCTTGGGAACAAACAATCGAGTTCTTATAAAAGAACTGTATAATTTGCTGGATACTGGAGAAAAAATCGATCACCCTCAGAAAAATCCAGCAGATGGTTCTAAAGGGTCAAAGGATATTGCAGATGCTATTGCAGGTTCTTTCTTCAGCTGCTTTAATAAAATGGCTCCATCCTCTGTACCAAAATCTGTTGAATTCGCAACTAAAATGGTCGAAGAAAGAAAACGTCAAGGAGTTTATAGGGGAAGATCCAACTCCTCTATTTACTCAAGAATTCTATAATGTGTTAAATTTGTATATAGAAGTAAAGGAAACAATATGAACATCAAAGATATGGTTTATGCTTTATTTGGCAACTATGCTAATAGTGCAACAGTTAAATTGACTGATCAAAAAGACTTTCTTAATAACGCTGCAAACAATGTTGGTTGGGCTTCAAAAGGTGCATCAAGCATTGCCACAAGCAAAAACAAACAAGAACTTGCTAAATTAGGAGATAAGCAGGTAAAGTTATTTAAAGCTTCTTTTGGAGCGAGAACAGATATCTTTGATGCAATTGACATCATAAAATATTTAGATATATCTCAACAAATCATTGAAACTGTCGTAAATGATGCGTTCTATTCTTTTGATGCAGATGAGCCATTTACTATTACTTATGAAGGCACTGCTTATGATCAAGAAGAAATAAATGCTATAATTCAAAGAACAATTCAAAGATTAAAACTTTATCAGGTTTTCAGAGACATAGCGGATGATTTAGTTACTTATGGTGAATATTATTTAGAAACGCCATGTAAACAAGGTCTTGGTATTATTGAAGTAAATGACACTGTATTCGTAAATAACGTTCAATCCATTTATGATAATTATGAACTTCTATATCATGTTGCGGAAAGAAGGACTTCTTATGGCACAGAAATCGTTATGGTGGATAAAGATGCTTTATCCCATTTCATCTTAGATGAAAAGAAAATTAGAACACGTTCTGGAAAATTCAATGATATTACAGGTGTGCCAGAAATAGTTAAAGTTGGTCAGTCAATATTCTTACCTGTTTTAAAACTGCTCCAACGCTACAATCTTTTAGATACTGCCAATATTGCACATGATTTAAAAGTAGCATTAATGCCACCAATGGTTAAATTGGGCATTGGTGACCAAACTCCAGAACAAATGATGGAATCGGTTAAAAGATATGAAGAATATTTCTTGGAAATGGGAGATGCTCTTCACAGTATTGATGCAACAAAAGAAATAAGTACGGATCAAATATTAAAACTTGCAACTCAAATAAAAGTTGTTCCTGTCTCAGATAAATCTGGTAGTATAGAAAAATACTCTTTTGACTCAGATATAAATTTGAACGAATCTCAAGACCGATTGGCTGCAAGGATTAAAAGCACAATAGGTATTCCAACCGATGAAGAATCAAAATCAAGATTGGATAACCTAAGAGAAAAAGCAAGATATGCTAAAAAACTTTTAGATATTCAACTCGGTGCTGGTCACAGTATGGTTAACTTAATCAACAAAGATTTAAGATATCAAGGTATAATCATTGATGATTACAATCTCAAAGTTAAATTCAAAGCAATTCAAAACCCTAACATTGAAGAAGATGCAGAAGGTATGTATCACTTGGCAACTTCTGCGAGAGATGTAATTAGAACTTACATTGAAACTGCTCAGGATATTGAAGGATTAAAATTAAATCCAGCTGCTGCCAAAAAATTCCTTGATAGCATCATGTCCAGATTCCCTCAATGTGAAGGAATGTTGGAGGAAGATCCTTTTGCAACGGAAGAAAACCCTGAAACAAATGATGATTTAGATTCAGGCTCTGATGATACAGAAAACGCAGGTTTTGTAGAACGAGGAGATGGAACTTCTAATGGTCCTCAAACGGTTGGTGCAGGTCCAGAAGAACCTTTAATTGAAGAACCAGAAGAGCCTGAAGAAACAGAACAACCAACAGAAGAACCAGAAAAAGGAGAAGCATAATGTCTATAATCAAAAAGCTTGGTGAAGAAATAAAAAATTGGGATAAATTTGAAGGTGCTGGCTCAGTCTATTGGATGTATGGCTGGAATAAAAAGAAGGAAACTGAAGATTCAAAGCCTTCAGAAAAAGCTGAAAGTATTTCTGATGGAGAAGCACACACAATAAAACATGGTGAAAAGCTAAAAACAAAAACTGGAGAAATCGTCACCGTAGATTATCTATATGAAATAGCAAAAACTGGAAGAACTGGTTTTTGTGTAATATTTCCTGATGGAACCAAAAAGAATATAAGTTCTCGAAGTCTTTCCAAGCTTGATAAAAACGAAGATGAAAATGATGACTATCGAGATGATACGCAAGGTGATAGAAACGCTAAATATTTAAAGAAAGCACGAATCAGAGCAAATACACCACAAGCAAGATTGAAAAGAGAAAGAACCGAGTTTAAAAAGGAACTTAACGGACAATAATAGAAGTCTTTATATTTATACATAAGACACGAATAAACACATAAAGGAGATATAAACAATGTCATTCGCATCAATGAAACATTATTACAGTGGAAGCTGGATTACAGAAAATTATTCTCAAGGGTATTCTCTTGCTAATCTGGTTGTTGCTGCATTAGAACAAGGAAAGTTAAAAGAATACAAACTTACAAACTCTTCTGGAAAATTATATGCAGAAAATGGTTTAATTCTAGATAGAAATGGAGTTACTCTTCCTATTCCATCTGTAAGAGCCATGTACATTATAGGAAATGATTTAAGCATAAGTTCTGCTAAGGGCAAAGATATCAAAGCAGAAGTAGAAAAGGTATTAGGACAAAAATAAGATGACAATAGCAGACCTGTTATTCAAAAAGAATAAAGTTTTGAGAAAAGACGAGAATGGCACTGTCCACAATATTCGTGTCTGCGATGTTTTAACGGATAGAAGAGCAGTAACTCTAGTTGCTGATTATAAAAATGAAAGCTCTAAATCAGCATATCCGGAAGTTGATGGTCATAATGTTCTTGGTATTTTGTCAGGTATCTTTTTTGTTCCAGATGGTCGTTCAGTAAATGAAAGATTTTATCCAAGATCTTTTTGGGAAGAAGTTCTTGCCGACCCTGAACTTCAAAATAGATTAAGAGATAGAGTAATGTTCGGAACTATCGGGCATGAAGACAAATATGTTGACGATGAAGATCTTGCCAAAGGAAAAGTTTCTCACATCATAACTAAACTTTGGATAGATGAAAATACAGGGATGGGAATGGGTGAAGCCCTGATTCTTGGAACTGATGCGGGAAAAAATTTGTATATGCTTCTTAAAGCAGGAGCTAAAATTAAAATCTCTTCTCGTGCGTATGGAGATTATGTTCAAGGAAAATTCCATGAAGGTATGCCAATTATGGATGCCAAAACATATAGATTAGAAGGATTTGATGTAGTTCTTCTTCCTGGATTTCCTCAAACCCAATTATCTGTACATGAAAGTGCTAACAATAAATTGATAATAGAATCAGTAATAAAAAGGAGATCAGAATCTATGGCAGGAAATAAACAAGTTGCTAAAAAAGCAACATCTTCTGATACTTCTCTTACAAGTGAATTGAGACGCTCTCGTGCAAAAGCAGAAAGTCAAAACATTACTTATGAGAGAAAAATAAAAGAATTAGAAGCAAAACTTGAAGAAGTTACTAAAGAAAGAGACACTTGGAAAGAAGAAGGAACAAAACTTCTTAAATCTTACAATCGTTATAATTCTTTAGGAACAGTTAAAGACTTAACTAGCAGATTAGACAAACTCTCTGCTTTTGAATCTATCGCTGAAGATCCAGAAGAAATCAAATCTACAGTTCTTGCAGCAACAGATAGAATCAATAAAGGAAAAGAACTATTCTCTATGTTAGAAGAAGCTTGTTCATCTTTAGATATGTCTGAAAGTGCATTAAATCAGTATCTATCTTTAGTAGGCACAGTTGCCGAAGCAAGAAGAAATAAAATCAAAACAGAACGTGCATTAAAACAATACACTGCTTTTGGAACTATTTCTGATATCGCTGCAATGGCAGATAAACTTAATGCAATGCATGAAAAACTTGAACAAGAAAAAATGGAAAAAGCATGTAGAAAATATTCAGCCCTTACGGGTCAATCAATGGACACTGTAAAAACAATATTTGAAACTGCTAAATCAAAAGAAGATGCAATAAAACTATTAGATTCTATGAAATCTAATATTAAAACTGAATCTGCTTCTGTTTCTGCATCTGCAGTGAAAAAGCCAAGATTCAAAAAAGAAAGTATCATAAACGATAAAAACAATACGGTGCTAGAAAAACGTAAACATGAATCTGTAGAACAAAATCAAGATATTGCTATAAGCAAATCAGTTCTAAGAAAATTCATTAGAGTCTAGTGCTATAAATTATAATATAGAAAGCACACTAACGGTAATTCTAAATTATTAGGAAAGGTAAAAATTATGAAACAAGATCAATTAGAAAACTTGCAATTCATGGCTGAAAGCTATGAAAGAAAATACAAACCGCATGTAGAAATTTTCGAAAGTTCTATCATCGGTAGACACGTAGGACGTTCTGCTTCTCACATCAACGCATTGGGTAAAATGCTTGATTCTTGGGAACAATACAAAGCGAAAAAAGAATCTAATGGTACAATCGCTACATTAGGTGATGTTCCAACAGTTGCTGCTGGTGTAATCACTGCTTCTTTCGCTTCTAACTCAATGAACGTTATTTGTAACGTTCAACCGTTGCCAGAACAATCTGCTAACATTTACTTTGAAGAAACTAAATCTTCTTCAACTCGTGGTAATGTTGCTGCTGGTCAATTGTTATTGAGTCCAAATGCAATGCCAGAAGTATTCCCAGTAAATTACTCTGGTAATGCTGTAACAACTGTAATCGGTCAAACTTCAACAACTGCTGCTACATTGAATTTCCCTGCAGCTGCTCCACAAAAGCCTGTTCTTCCAAGAACAGTAACAGTTGGCGTAGCATTTTCTACAGGTGCTGAAATCGCAGTTGATGATGGTCAAGGCGGATTGATCGGTAAAACATTCGGTGGTACAATTGATTATAACAACGGTAATCTTGTTCTTAACTTCTTCACCCAACCAAATGAAGTAGTTGATATTTCTTTAGGTTATGGATACAACCAAGAAGCTGCTAAATCTGAAGTTGAAATTGAAGTAGATTTGAAAACTGTTAACGTTTCTGCCAAAATGTATGCATTGAAAGCTCAATTGGGTATCTTCAAACAATTCACTTTGGAACAAAGATTTGGTATTGATGGTAAAGAAAGATTAGCAGTTCGTTTGACTCAAGAATTGAACAATGAATTGACAAACGAAGCAATTGCTAAAATGATTACTTTCTGTCCAAAAGATTCTAAAGAAGAATGGAACAAAAAACCAAAAGCAGGCACTACTTGGATTGAACACAAACTTGAATTCTTAGATGTAATTGCTAGAGCTGAAAACAACTTGCAACAAAAAGCTGGTCGTGGTAAAATCTCTACATTAGTTTGTGCTCCTAACGTAGCAACTATCATCAGAAACCTTCCTGGATTTGTTCCTGCTGGTGTTGTTGGTCCTGGTGCTACAATCTATGGTACTTTAGATGATATCACAATCGTAAGAGCTCCACAATTGGCTATGGACTCAAATGCTCCAACTGCTAATTCAGCATTCGCTATTTACAGAGGTGAAGAACCATTCGATGGTGCAATGGTTTATGCTCCTTACATGCCAATCGTTTCAATTGAAGATGTTCCTGTTGAACAAACAGTCTTGATGAAACGTAATGGTGTGGCTCATATGGCTGCAATCGCTTGTCCTTCTCCAAACTTTATCTCTCGTATTGATGTTGTAGAAAAATAGGATAGAGCCTAATACAAAATACAAAACAACCCCTTAGAATCTAAGGGGTTGTTTTCTTTGCAATTTTATCTTTAAAGGAGAAAATAATGTATATACTGATACCTGCTTCTAAAGAATTCATCAAACTAAATAAACTCAATCCGGATAAGATCATACATGAAGTTGAAAAAGAAGCAACTGAAGAAAATTGGAAAGAAGTTTATTCTAAGATTAAATCCAAAATTAAATGGTATAAACGCTAAGAATATAATAGAATATAATTTCATAGATTATATTATCTTAGATAACAAGGAGGAAAAGATAATGGCATACATTATTAACACAAGTACAGTTGCTGCAGTTACTCTTAATTTGAGTCAAGGTAGAGTGCAATTAGAACCGCAACAATATTGTGAATTGCATGACAATGATTTAGAAAAAGCAAAAGCATGCTATAATAACAAAGACTTAAATCTTTATCTTGCAATGACTAAAGAAGAATTAGATCTTATATTGCAAGATAAACATCAAAAAACAGAAATGGTTAACATAAAAGCAATTGAGGAGGGAGCAGTCGTTATTTCAGACAGACCTCTTCCAATTCCTACTATTGACAATGCTGGACAGTCTGTAGACGACGTTGAAGACGAAGACGACGTTGAAGACGAAGATGATGTTGAAGACGAAGATGATGTTGAAGACGAAGATGATGTTGAAGACGACATTGAAGATGAAGATAACGTTGAAGACGAAGACGAGGCTGAAGATGCTGAATGGACGGACGAAACTCCAGCTCCTGTTGAAGATGTTGAAGAAGAAACAAAAGAGGAAGAAGATCAAACTGCTAAGCTTGCAAAAGAAAATCTACAAGCTCAAATTGAAATACTAAGGGGAACAGATAATCTTGAAGGCTTAAAAGACCTTGCTACAAAATTGAGTGTTCCTTATACTCACAATATCAAAGCAGAAACTCTTGCAAATAAATTACTAGAGTATTTAAAATAGTAAATCTTATACAATATATCTCTTAACCATTAAAGATTTAAGTAGCATTGAAAATAAGCGATGCTACTTAAATTTATCTATTAAGACTCAATGAGGTAGAAAATGCTGTCATTAACAGAGATTTTAGAATATTCATTGTATAGAGAAGGTCAAGTGCTTATTCCAGTAAGTGCCTTTAAATATGATATGACTAAATTGGAAACTCTTTATTACAATGTGATCAGGGAAGCAGAAAAATACGTTCCTCGTTCTGAAGACGTATTTATGTATGTCACTCGAAAAGGTGTGCGAATGCCAGATACATACGCAATTAAATCTTTAGGCTTTACAGGAATGAGTTCCAACCAAACAATTGCTCCAATCATCAGACCGATGAATTCAAGATATTGGTATTGGGAAAAGCATAGTCACATATTGCAAGCACAAGTTGATGCTCATTATTTAGTTAAATGCTTAAAATATTATACCTTTGAAAAATTGCACTATTTGGATGAATTGGGAATGCCTCTGAAATATCAAACAGAATTTACAGGCAGACTTGCTGCTGAACCTGATGTTAATTCATTAAGATTCAGGTCAGGGGATAAAGTGTCTGTATTTGATGCAATGGCAAGTTGTGATAATGCAAGTAATATTGCTATGTGTTCTGGAAATCTTGGAGATGTTATGTATAACACTGATACGAGAGAGGCAACATTAATGTTAGATGGTCCTGTTTGTGAACCAATTATTGCTGAGTATTTGACAAAATACAAAGGCTTCAGAGAATTAGAAATAGGAACTTCTACTTTAATCACAGATTGGTTTGCTGCAGAACTTTATGCTGGTCTTGGTTCATTACAAGCAGTTACCCAATTAGAACAATCCCCTATTAAATGGAATGCACCAAATCTGATTGAATATGGAAGAAATCTAAGACAGCAAGTATTCGAAAGACGTTCATCTCAAATGAACTTCTTTGAATGGTTGCCATAAGGAGAATTTAAATGCGATTTTTAT
>ERZ1034763.957-NODE-957-length-10509-cov-8.091927_pt1 | contig 10509 bp, 23 predicted proteins | sample MGYA00520701_ERZ1034763 | MGnify/ENA primary metagenome ERZ1034763 (study PRJEB33766, sample SAMN09781707) | gut metagenome | biome: gut microbiome | host: Homo sapiens | place: Madagascar | study: EMG produced TPA metagenomics assembly of the PRJNA485056 data set...
TTGTCATTCTTGAAGTATGCGCCGGTGATCTCCACCACGTCGCCGGTTTTCATGGGGCGGTTGTTCTTGTCGTTCATAGTAAATCCTCCTGAAATTGTGTTTTGAATGTGTAGATTTTGGCTTTCTGGGGTGCCGTCGCTTTGTCCGGTGCGGCGGCTCCAAGGTGTCCGGTTTTGCGGTCAGTCGAGGCAGGTTTCATAGCGGATGCGGTATTGCTCTTTCAGCTTGTCATAGGCACGGCACGTGACCGTGTAAGTGTTTCGCTGCTGGTCGTAGCTGATTCCGCGCCCGTGGAGCTTGGGCAGGTCGTCGCGGAGCGGGCGGAGAAAATAATGCTTGCCGTAGTAGGAAAGATCGGCGGCAAAGTCACAGCCCGTGGGGGCCTGCTGCATTTCGTAGCAGTAGATATATTCGCCGGGTTTGTCGGCCTGCACGGCGGGGGCCTTTTCTGCCTCTAATGCGGCGTAGTCTGGGGCGTAGCCGAACAGCTCGCCGGTTTTGGGGTCATAGCGGGCGGCGGAGAAGTCCGGGACAAAAAGCGTTGTCTGCTCGTTGATCTGCTGGGCATAGCCGCCGGGGACGGGGGCAAAGGTGCCGTTGATCTTGCGTTCGATGGATGCCATTTTGTGATCCTCCTTGATTTTGATTTAGCGGCGGGCCTCGATGAGATCCACCACGCAGAACATCAGGCGGGCGAAACTGGCAGCGCCCAGAATAAGGATGAAAAGGTGAAAACTCATGATTGCGGCCTCCTGTCGGTGTGTTGTGCTATCCACTTGTTAAGTATATTATACCACTTGATAAGTATATGTCTACTGTTTAAATATACAACTTATTAAGTAGATTTTTGTTGATTTTGTACACTTGTTAAGAGCACGCAAACAACGTATGATAAAAGACAAGAAAAGGAGGTGGAACCATGCCACCGCGAAAATATACAGAGGCGCAGAAGAACGCCAATAAAAAATGGGATGCGGAAAATTTAGATCGGATGTCGGTTGCACTGCCTAAAGGCGCAAAAGATACGATCAAGGCCCACGCCGCCGCCATGGGGGAAAGTGTAAACGCATTTTTCAACCGGGCAGCGCTGGAACAGATCCAGCGGGATCGGGGCAGCGAAAAAACAGAAGCAGCCACAGAAACAGAATAAAAAAGCAGCGGCCCGGAGGTTTTCCGGGTCGCTGTTCTGTGTTTTGGGGTTAGTCGGCGGGCTGCTCGCCAAGCTGGGCAAGAATGAAGGCTTTAATTTCGGCGTTGGGCGTGGTTCCGCTCTCGCTGCAATGGGACTTGTAGCGCTCGGCGGTTTCGCGGTCGAGCTTGCAGCCGATCACGGTTGATGTCTTGTATTGGTACTTGTTCGCGGCGCGGCGCTGGGCGTCCGTCCTGGTCTCGCTTGTTCTGGGTCTTGGCATGGTTTCACCTCGTTTTCAGATGGCGCAGCGGCCCGGGGCGATCCCGGGTCGCTGTTCTGGTGGGGGTTAGATGCTCAGGAGGGCGGCACCGTTAACGGTGATCCGCGCCTCGTCCGGGTGGGTCTCGTTCCAGCCGTCTTTAAACGCCCAGGCATTAAACCGGAATTCCGGCAAGCCGGGGAACGGGATCAGCTCGCCCGCCTCGCCGAGCACGTTACAAACGGCCAGCGCGAAAGCGCGGGAAATCGGCAAAAAATACAAGCGTTGGATTTCGCGCATGATAGCGTTGTGCGCGTCCTCTTCCGGCGTGGTGGGCACCAGCGGAGCCAGAAACGCGAGGTCGTCCGCTTCCGGCGCTGCCTGCTGACGCTCAACCTCTGCCACAATGGCGACAGGATCACCGCCCAGGGTGTAAAGATATCCAGACTCGGCGGGGCCGTATTTGGACTCGTAGCGCTCCATCAGATCAGCCATTTTTCCGGGCCTCCTCTCTATGATTTTTGAGGTATTTTTCCGCCTGCTCTGCCATATAGGAGCAGCGTCAGCCCTCCGGCGTGTTAAGTCCGCAGTTGCCGCAGTTACCGCAGCGGCGGAACTCGTCGAGGATCGCGGCGGCATGGGCCGCATCTCTGATATAGTAACTTGACATGGGTTTCCGTCCTTTCCCCGGCGGAGCGGCCGCCGGTCCGGTGTAGTGTTATCCTCTTTACGGTTATAATTATAGACGATTCAACGCAGTTTGTCAACGGTTTAACCGTATATACAATCAACAAAATATAGGGGTAAACCTTGTGTAGAATGATACTTGAAATATGGGGTTAAACCATATATAATAAGGAGCATAAAAAACAGGACAACACCACGGAGGCCCACCGGGCCGGAAAGGAACAGAAAATGAAGGGAAATTATTTCGACCAGATCGCCGGAGTCGTCAAGCTCGATTCTCGCGTTTCCGTTTATGTCCCCAGCACCACCGACACCGACAAACCCACCGACAACCGCCAACAGGTCGAGAAGGTCGCCGCGAAGCTGGCCGCCATGTTTGGCGGCGCAACCGTCACCGAGGCGCGCGGCTACTGGTGCAGCCAGTCCGCCGGGCTTGTCGGCGAGGGTGTGACGATCGTTTATAGCGCCGCCACGCCGGAAGCCGTGCAGGAGCACGCCGCCGAGGTTGTCCGCCTTTGCCAGCAGATCAAGCAGGACATGCAGCAAGAGGGCGTAAGCCTCGACGTCGACGGAACGTTGTATATTATCTAAAAATCAGCACCGCAGCCCGTAGGGAACGCCCTGCGGGCTTTTTTCACGCCCTGCCGTATGCGAGCACCAAGAAAACCCCTGCGGCTGTACGCGCGCGCGTTTATCCCGCGCCCGTTTTCAGTATACTATATTATTCTCTACTTTCAAATACAGTCAAAAAGAGCAAAAAAACGGGGAGGGGAGGAAGAGTCGCCGGACCCGGCTTGTTCATAGGTGAGAGCGGTGAACTGTTGCAAATGCAACACATCAAGCGAAACGAGAAGAACGGCAGAAAGGTTAACTGAGATTGATAGTCAATAAGTATTTACTATCTCGGAAGGTCGAGCAAGGGTCGCGTTACTCACTCGTTGTGCAGATTGACGAACGACTGTTGCAAATGCAACAAAAAATGGCGGTAACTGTTGTGCTTATTATCAATAAGTGAAACAGTTAGCGGCTTTTGGCGTCTTTCTGCGTCCCTGCGCGGCCTCGCCGGGGTCTGCTGGGCGGGCGCGATCGTCTCCGGCTGAGTGGGGGGGTGGTTTACGATTCGAACCGACTTTCTCAGGCGCACAAGCCCCATAACTCTCCCTCCCCCACACACGTTCACCACCTTAACGTATTGGTGAGACCAACAAAACATGGGAGGTGGTTTTGAAAGCGGGGCAAAAAATCCGAGAAAACAAAAAGGCCTTCTGAAAAAAATTTTATAAAACGCTTCGCGTGTGATGCCTCTATTTTAAAAAATTTGCGCGGGCGCTTCGCGCCGTAGTGTCCGGTGACGTGCAGGGGAGGCAGTAAGGACAAAGCAAGGATGCTGATGGGAACTAAAGCACAGGTACGCAGGCGGTGCAGAGGCGGCAAAAATTCGTTTGGAGGGGGCTTATACAATGAAATCAGACAACCAACAGAACGGAGTTGAGCAAGATGTTCACAAAAGAACAACAGGAAACCATGCTTCATCGCGCGGCCAGATCATCCAATATGGATGGACACATCGTCGCCACGCCGCCCGCAACGATGGCAGAGCACGCTATGACACGTTTTGGAGGGAAGGCGAGTACACCACGAAAAAACAGTTATCTCTACTGTGACAGCGTGGATGCCTGTTTCTTCTATGGCCCGACAGGCGCTCCGACGGTAACTTTTACTGCGCGGTGGACTTACGGGGCAAAGGATATTGACAAACTCGGCGAGACGGCGGAGCTGATTAAGACCATGCTCTACAACATGAGTGTCGAGTCGGTCCTTGCGAACCTTTCTGCTGATAGGGATACGAAATGAGCTGCTATGGGTGTGTCTGCAACAACTGCCTCTATAACTGCGAGTTATTCAGCGCATACTTCACGCCGGGAGAGATCAAGGACGTGGAGGACGTCTGCTATTGCTGTGACGAGTGCAAATGGTTCGATAGAGACTTTGGGAAGCAGAGCCAGTGGCGAAAATCGTGCGAAAAATTTCGCCTACCGGCGAAGTATAAAGAGCATCTGGAACAGATGAGACAGCGGGAATCTCGTGCGGCGGTCAAGCGCCGGGAGGCATTTACCGTAATCAATGGAGGGAAACGAGATTGAACGAGGCCTATAACATGGACTGCATGGAGTATATGCGGACGCTGCCGGACAAGGCGTTCGACCTAGCCGTGGTAGACCCGCCATACTTTTCCGGCCCGGAGCGCAGAGGGTATTACGGTTGTAAAGTCAGTTCCATTGGCGTACATCGAGATTATCCCATATCACCGAAGTGGGACGTTCCGGGTGTTGACTATTTTTCTGAACTGGTGCGCGTGGCGAAAAAGTACATTGTCTGGGGCTGTAATTACTTCGATGTCGCATTTCCGCCGGGGCGTATCGTTTGGGACAAGTGTAACGACAACAGCTCCTTTTCGGACTGTGAGATCGCGGCGACAAACTTTCATGACAGCGTTCGATTATTCCGCTATATGTGGAATGGGATGTTTCAGGGCAAGAGCATTTCTGAAGGGACAGTTCAGCAAGGGAACAAGGCGCGCAATGAGAAACGCATACACCCAACGCAGAAGCCTGTGGCATTGTATACATGGATCTTGCAGAAGTACGCAAAGCCGGGGGATAAGATACTCGACACCCACTTGGGCAGCGGCAGCAGCCGCATAGCCGCCTATGATCTTGGCTTTGATTTTGTTGGGTGTGAGATCGACCCGCACTATTTTCAGGCGCAGGAAAAGCGCTTTGCGGAACACACGGCGCAGATCAGTTTGTTTGCGGGAGGATGAAATGGATAGTTTACAGGCGAGCCGCATAGCGGGCGGCAACAGCGCGAGAGGGCGCAGACAGTCCGATCTATATCCCGACGCCGCCGGAGGCAACAGTGGCGCTGCTGGATTTTCTTAGGTTGCCGAAGAGTACGACGATATGGGAGCCCGCGGCGGGCGAAGGAGATATGCTGGAAGCGATCAGGGCGTGTGGATATGGCAGTTCGTTCGGAACAGATATATCCGAAGGATTCGACTTTTTAAGCCCTGATATTTTCAAAAGACTTCTCACTGGCTTTGACTGGATCATTACGAACCCGCCGTTTTCACTGGCGGAGGATTTCATTCGCCGCGCATCGGAAATTGAGAAGCCCTTTGCGATGCTGCTCAAGTCACAGTATTGGCACGCGTCGAAGAGAATGACACTTTTTGAAGAGATCCCGCCGAGCTACATACTTCCCCTGACGTGGAGACCCGATTTCTTCTTTAAGGAACGAGGGGACGGCGATAGTGGCAGTCCCCTGATGGATGTGATGTGGTGCGTCTGGCTGACGCCTTGGATGAAAAACGTGCAAACGATCTACCGTCCGCTGCCGCGTCCGATGCGGGATGAAGGAGAGAGAAAATGAAGCGAATTTTTATCGCTGCGGTAACGGCTGCGGTTCTACTGGTCGGCTGCTCACAGACGCATTATCCGTATTTGAGATACAAAAACAGCGATGTTGATGGCGACAGCAAAGATCGCTGGATCGAGGTCCGAGACGGCTATGAACTTAGCGAAGGGCACTCGTGGGACATCATCGAAACCGATCAGGGATATGACCTGGTTTTGCATTTTGTGAAAACGGAGGGTGTGAGATGAGCTTTGAACACTGCCAGACCTGCAAGCCGCCGACGCGGTATCCGGGATGCCACAGCGAGTGCCCGTACTATCAGGCGGACTTGGCAAAAAACAAAGAAGAGGCGGCAAAGAAGGACGCCGCGTATCACGCAGGCGGCGATTTTTTGACCGCGCGCGGGTTTAAGACGCGGCGCGGGCGAGACATAAGGAGGCAAAAAAGATGAAATGGCGACCGGTCTACATGAAGATCGATTATGCCCACGCCGGAATCCCTGAGTACATCGCAGATTCGCCGACCGAGCTCGCCGCGCTTTGCGGCGTTGGGCTGTCGACGATCTCACACAGCCTTGCGACGCAAAAAAAGAACCCACGCGCCAGAACACTTTACGCTTGCGTCTGGACACGGTGGAGTGATGAGGAGTACCAAACGTATTTTGTGAGGGGGAGAAAGAGATAATGCCGAGATTTGTAATGTCAAAGACGCCGTGGGAGCGCTGCCCGTATCCGGGACTCAAAGCGGCGCTGGAGAAGACCGACTACAACCAGGCAACGCTTGCCGAGGCGACCGGGATTTCGGCGACCAACGTGAGCCGGTACGTCAAGGGCGACGTGGATGTGACCGTGCGGGCGTTCCTCGCGCTGGAGGATTTGACCGGCAAGCCGTTCCGGGATCTGTTCGGAGAATGCGAGGAGAGAAAATGAAGCACCTCGGCGATATTACGAAGATCAACGGCGCGGAGATCGAAGTCGTGGACGTTATCACCGGCGGCTCACCGTGCCAGGATTTGAGCATTGCAGGGAAACGCGCCGGATTGGCCGGCGCAAGGAGCGGATTGTTTATGGAACAGGTTCGCATCGTAAAGGAGATGAGAGAACATGACAGATCGAACGGACGGACAGGTGACATGGTCAGACCTCGGTTTATGGTCTGGGAAAACGTGCCCGGAGCATTCAGCAGCAACAAAGGGCGAGACTTCGCGGCAGTCCTCGAAGAGATCATCCGCATTGCAGAGCCGGAAGCCCCCGATATTGAAGTGCCTGAAAAAGGCTGGAACACCTGGGGGGGCTACCACGATGAAGTGGGAGGACGATGGAGCGTGGCTTGGCGAGTGCATGACGCGCAACACTGGGGAGTCCCCCAACGCCGCCGTCGTATCTCGGTTGTCGCAGATTTTGGAGGAGACACCGCAGGAGAAATACTCTTTGAGCGCAAAAGCGTGTCAGGGCATCCTGCGGAGAGCGGAACGGCGCGGGAAAGACTTGCCGGAAACGCTGAAAACGGTGCTTCTTATGCAGTCCGAATTAGGGGGGGCTGTGACGGAGGAGGAAAAGGCGCTTTAGTGCAGGAGGACAAGAGCGGCACGCTCGGAACCGGCAACGACCAGACGATTTTCTGCTTGCAGGGAAACGGGATCGACCGCGCAGACACCGCTGGATGCAATGGGAAAGGCTGGAGGGAGGATACAAGCTACACGCTAAACACCATCGACCGGTCGGCAGTGTGCGCAGGGGTGAATAATCCTGCGATATTCTGCATGGCTACACAGCAGGGCGGCGCAGAACTTCGGACAGACGACCGATCACCCACACTGACCGCAGCAGCGGGCATGAGCGGGAACAATAAGGACGGAACAGACCTTGTGTGTGCCGTCGATTGTCGGAACTTTTGCGAGGGCGGAGAAACAAACGGTACATTGCAAGCAAAAGAAAGCAGAGGGACAAGCCTGAACCTGAATAATACGGTTCGGCAGAACATGGTGGTGCGACGCCTTACCCCGATGGAGTGCGAGCGGCTGCAAGGCTATCCGGACGGCTGGACGGACATCGGCGAATGGCGCGACAGCAAGGGCAAGCTGCGCAAGCCGAGCGATAGCCCTCGCTATAAGGCCTGCGGCAACTCCATCGCCCTGCCATTCTGGGACTTTCTGGCAAAGCGTATCAGTGCGCAATATCTGCGTCCTGTTACGATGGGTAGCCTGTTTGACGGCATCGGCGGCTTTCCGATGGTGTTTGAGCGGCACAACGGCAAGGGTACGGCGCGCTGGGCAAGCGAGATTGAAGAGTTCCCAATTGCCGTAACAAAATTGAGATTTGGGGAGGAGTAGAATGTCACAATCTGTTAAAGCGCCATTTAAGTTTTCGTATACGCAGCCGTCATTAGATTGGTTTGAGACTATCAACGTAGAGATCAAGCCAGACGACTACTATTACTTTAAACTCCAGCTGAGATATAGCCCTGACTGGTGGCTTATCGGACAAAATCCGCCCCCAGAAAATTCTACACGGCACGAATGGTCGGAAACAGCGCTCGGGAGAATCTCCTGTTGTGACATTGCAAAGTTTGTTGAGTGGGCGAGAATTGACGGTGGTGGAAGCAAAATTGTTGAAATCTCGGCAATTAGCGGAACTTTCGACCTTCTTCGCGAAATTAAAGCGCTTTTGCTTAACCCCAGCATCGCCAGAGCGATGGCGGAGCAATAGGGCGGAGACATTAGGGAGGTATTGGCGATGTACATCGGCGAACCATTTAGCTGGAAGCCTGCCGCATTTGAGGGCAGCAACGGGAAGAAGCTCAAAGAGAGCTTCAAATTTTGAGGAGGTAAAAGATGGACGCGTTAGCCTTTTTGAAGGAAGAACGAAGGATGTGCAATTCTTTCGACGCAATGTGTGTCAAATGCCCTCTCGGCGATATTGGATGTTGCGTTATTGTCGGGGACACGAGTAAGGAGATTGAGAACGAAGTCGCTGCCGTCGAGCAGTAGTCGAAGGAGCACCCCATCAAGACGCGACAGAGCGTGTTTCTGGAGCAGTGGCCGGAAGCGAATGTTGACGATTATGGTGTGCTGAAAATGTGCCCCTGTCCAATTTCTGCATCGCATAGGAACGCACATGGAGGATGTGCAAACATTGGCGTCAAATGTTCTGACTGTCGCCGCGAGTTTTGGATGCAGGAGGTGGAGAGATGGAACGGCTAACGAATGAAGAGGTCAGAGTGGACGAGAGCATGGACCGGTATCTCGGCCCGCTCTCCGTCCTTGAAGGCATGAAGCCGAAGCTGCTGGACCTGATTCTGAACGGTCCGGTGCTGAACGGCGTATCGAAGGATGTACTGCGGCAGATCATTCGGCAGCTCTACAGCGCGCTTGCCGCCTACGAGGACACGGGGCTGACGCCGGAGGAAATTAACGATTTGGCGAGTGTGCGGGAAATACCGCCAGAAGCAGAATACGCCATCAACAAACACGCTGACAGCATCATCGAACGGCTCGACAAGTTGCTCGCGCAGACAGATGACGATGTCCGCCTGCGCGAGCTGGCCGAGGCTGACAAGGACGGTCGGCTGGTGGTGCTGCCTTTCTCGGACGCCGACGATGTAGAAATGCAAAGGGATGGTATTACCTACAAAAGCGACCATTGGAACATCCTCCTGACAGCTTTTGCGGACGATTATCTAACACTAAGCGGACGGAAATTAGGTCTATTCTCCGTCAAGGAGGCGGAGAAGGCATTGGAGGCGAAGAAGGATGATTGAATTAAAACCCTGCCCCTTCTGCGGCGGCAAAGCTCGGCTGTTTGTAAATGGCGGGGTAAGAGTAGTTTGCACAAGATGCTATGTGAGCACAATGGTGCTGAAAGACGAGTTGGATTTCAGCACCAGCGCCGTAGAATCGTCGGTCGAAGCATGGAACAGGAGGAAATGATGGACGGAGGCGCGGAATGAAAATTTACAAAAATCCATGGGTGACGCGAGAAAGCTACTTTGTGAAAACCGGTACGGCAAAGTCAGCAAAGATGGAGGCGGGGAAATCCAGTGGATACTCTATTGATTTTTGGAACGGCAAGTGGGTTGTCCGCAAGACAGCTTATTATAACAAGAGCTTATCTGAAATGCCTGTTGTTTGCGAAAACAAATGCAGCTTACAGGCGCGAATTGACAAGGCGATTGTGGATGCGGTTCTTGGATTTGTAGAGGTAGCGAAGATGGACGGGAAGGAGGAACCATATGCTGACGATTACGATTAAAGCTAACGTCCCTGCCGCTGACGCGCAGGGCATCAAGGAGCGAATCGCCATGGATATTGAGCAATACGGAGACGTAAAGGTCGTGAGCATCACGAACGACCGGGGACGGGAAGAACAGCTACGAATGAAAGGAGCCAAATTATGAGCATCAATGTGAAGAAGTACACCAAAGACCAGATGGCGAAGATGGTGGAGGACGCGCAGGAAAAGACTGCGGCGCTTGAAGCAGAGAGCGCCGCGTTGAAAGACTGCATCGACAAGAAGAACGATCTGCTTGCCGAGTATGCAAACTTAAAAGCGGCGATGCAGCGAAAGAACGCCGCACTGACCGAGCAGCTTGACCAGATGAAAGGCGAGGCCATCACCCGCGAGAATGTGATCGCGAATCTGAAAGCGGACGCGGATGCGCTGCGAGTTCAGCTCAAGAACGCCAACGATACCATGGAGGCAGTGAGCAAAGAGCTGCAAAGGGTCAATTCGGAAAATGACGGCCTGCAAAATAAGCTCACTGACACTGAGGCGGCGCTTGGGCGGGCGAATGCGTGCATTGCGACCATGAAGGTGGAAAGAGATCAGCAAACGAAAGACTGTTTCGAATGGCAGCGAAGCGCGCAAGCATTGCATGATGACCTTTTGAACGCACGGGATCGCGCCAACTACGCAGAGAATCACCCGTGGAGAAACCTGTGGGCGTGGATCAAAAGAAAGCTGGCGCGCCATGAGTAAACCTCGTTACAGCTGGTGGGGCTATGTAAAAGCCATTA
>ERZ1034763.958-NODE-958-length-10489-cov-7.510542_pt1 | contig 10489 bp, 8 predicted proteins | sample MGYA00520701_ERZ1034763 | MGnify/ENA primary metagenome ERZ1034763 (study PRJEB33766, sample SAMN09781707) | gut metagenome | biome: gut microbiome | host: Homo sapiens | place: Madagascar | study: EMG produced TPA metagenomics assembly of the PRJNA485056 data set...
GCATTTTCCATCATCCATACTTCATTTCCGACCGCCAGTGCAAGTGCTCCACCACTTCCACCTTCACCGATCATCAGACAGAGAATCGGAACTTTAATACCGGACATCTCATAAAGGTTTCTTGCAATTGCCTCGCCCTGTCCGTTTTCTTCCGCTTCTTTTCCAGGATAGGCACCCGATGTATTTACAAATGTAATAATCGGACGGTTGAATTTTTCAGCCTGCTTCATCAGGCGGATTGCCTTGCGGTATCCTTCCGGCGAAGGCATTCCATAATTGCGATATGCGCAGTCTTTCAAATCTTTTCCTTTATGTACACCAATGACAGTAACCGGCTGTCCGTCCAGATATGCAAAACCTCCGACAATTGCCGGATCATCCCGGAAATAGCGGTCTCCGTGCATCTCCATGAACTCATCAAAAATTGTATCAATGTAATCCACAGAAGCCAGACGTTTCATCTGACGGGCTGCTGTCACCTTATCCCATGCATTCATAGGTTTTGCCTTGACATTGCGCTCTTTCATCAGTTCGGTCGGCTCATAGTTGTCATCTTCACGCAATGGATCAAAGTTTGCATAACCGGTTCTCGGCTCATGCATTTTCAAAATACGGTATAAAGTCATCTTTAAATCATCACGCTCGACGATTGCATCTACAAAGCCATGCTCTAACTGAAATTCTGCCCGCTGGAATCCTTCCGGCAGCTTCTGGCCAATTGTCTGCTCGATGACACGCGGACCTGCAAAACCGATCAAAGCCTTCGGCTCGGCAAGTATAATATCACCAAGCATTGCAAAGCTGGCGGTAACTCCACCGGTCGTAGGGTCCGTAAGTACCGGCACATACAACAGACCTGCATCCGAATGACGCTTGACTGCTGCCGAAGTTTTTGCCATCTGCATCAGGGAAACGATTCCTTCCTGCATACGTGCTCCACCGGAACAGCAGAACAGGATGACCGGAAGTTTCTTTTCCGTTGCATCCTCCATGGCGCGGGTAATTTTCTCACCTACGACATGGCCCATACTTCCCATCATAAAACGTGCATCAATAACACCAAGTACGGTCTTCTGTCCGTAAATAGTACATTCACCGATCGTAACACCTTCGGAAAGTCCTGTCTTTTCCTGTGTTGCCACAACCTTCTCTTCGTACTCCGGGAAATTCAAAGGATTGCCTGTCTTTTCTTCCTCGAACCAGTTCTCAAAGCTGCCTGCGTCTGCAACCATTTTGATACGGTTCTTAGCACGTACACGGAAATAATAGCCACATTCATAGCAGACATATTTATTCTTAACGACTCTCTTTTTATCTAACTCTTTCTTGCAGATCTTACAGGTGACGGTCTCCGGGACTTCCGGTGCCGGCTGCTGAACCACGCTTTCCTCTTTCTTTTCCGGTTCCTGTCCTTCTACCGCTTTCTCTGTCTCTTCTGCATTTTTGTTCAATGAAATATATTTCTTAAATAACATAACCTTACCTCTTATCCAATTGCAAAGGTCAGCTCTGCCGAGCAGGCCAGTTTACCATTTACACGGGCCACCGCTTTTCCAACACCGATCGGTCCCTTTACCTTAATAATCTCGGTTTCTAAGATCAGCGTATCACCCGGAACAACTTTCTGCTTGAATTTTGCCTGATTGATTCCTGCAAAATATGCGGTCTTTCCTTTCCATTCCGGCTGGGAAAGAATCGCTACTGCTCCGGTCTGTGCCAGTGCTTCGATGATCAGCACGCCCGGCATCACCGGATTTCCTGGAAAATGGCCTGCAAAATAAGGCTCATTAAATGTCACATTCTTTTTTGCAACTGCCCGTACGCCCGGTTCCACTTCCTCAACCGTATCGATGAGAAGAAACGGCTGTCTGTGTGGAAGGATCTCCATGATTTCCTGTGTTGTCATGCTCATATCCATCCTCCTATGCCTCGTACTTGCGAATCAGAATACTTGCATTATGTCCACCAAATCCAAGTGAATTTGACAATGCATATGATACTTCTTCCTCATAAGCATCCTTACAGTAGTTCAGATCCATCTCTTCATCCGGAGTCTCATATCCGACCGTTCTGTGGATATATCCCTCTTCGATTTCTTTCACACAGGTAATAAACTCAACTGCACCTGCTGCACCGAGAAGATGACCGATCATAGACTTGGTAGAATTGATACGGATATCCTTTGCATGATCCCCAAATGCGAGTTTGATTGCACGAGTCTCAAAGAGATCATTGTGATGTGTTCCAGTTCCATGTGCATTAATGTAAGTAATCTCTTCCGGTTTCACACCAGCATCATCCATTGCATTGGTCATGGCACGGGCTGCACCTGCACCATCTTCCAATGGGGAAGTGATATGGTAAGCATCTGCAGAACATCCGTATCCGACAACTTCTGCATAAATCTTTGCACCTCTTGCCTTTGCATGCTCAAGCTCTTCGAGTACAACAACACCTGCGCCCTCGCCGAGAACAAATCCGCTTCGGTTCTTATCAAATGGAAGGGAACATTTTGTCGGATCATCTACAGAAGATAATGCTGTGAGTGCTGCGAATCCGGCGATTGCTGTCGGGCAGACGCTTCCTTCTGTGCCGCCGGTAACCATAACATCAGCCTCGCCGTACTGAATACTGCGGAATGCTTCACCGATGTTGTTCGTTCCTGTTGCACATGCAGTCACATCGTTGATTGTCTTTCCCTGTAATCCAAACTGAATAGACACGTTACCACACGCCATGTTCGAAATCATCATTGGTACAAAAATCGGATTCACACGTCCCGGTCCTTTTTCTACCAATTTTGTATACTCACGCTCAATTGCCTGCAGGCTGCCGACACCAGAACCGATCGCTGTACCCACACGATACGGATCTTCCTTTGTCATATCCAGTCCTGCGTCTTCCAAAGCTTCTCTTGCAGCGGCTACCGCATACTGAGAAAAAAGCTCCATACGCTTTGCTGCTTTAAAATCCATATGTTCTTTTCCAACAAAGTCTTTTACTTCCGCAGCCAGATGTGCCTTATATTCGCTTGCATCAAACTTTGTAATTTCGGCAAATCCAAGTTTGCTTTCCTTGATGCCATTCCAAAACTCATCTACATTTAATCCGATTGGTGTGATTGCTCCCAATCCGGTTACAACAACTCTTCTCATATCTACTACTCTATCCTTTCTTAAATCGCCATGCCGCCGTCAACGGACAATACCTGACCTGTGATGTAATTCGCATCCGGGGATGCCAGGAAAGCAACTGCCTTTGCGATGTCCTGCGGATGTCCGATCTTTCCAAGTGGAATCTGGCTCTTTAAATTCTCTTTTACGCTGTCCGATAATGCATCTGTCATGTCCGTCTCTACAAAGCCCGGTGCTACAGCATTGACATTGATACCTCGGCTTGCGAGTTCTCTCGCAACTGCCTTTGTGAGTCCGATCACCCCTGCCTTACTTGCAGAATAATTTGCCTGTCCGGCATTTCCAAGGATTCCGGATACCGATGAAATATTGATAATTTTTCCTGCACGCTGCTTTAAGAAATAACGTGACATATGGCGGATTGTATTGAAACAGCCTTTCAGATTCGTATTGATAACAGCGTCGAAATCTTCCTCGCTCATCTTCATCAACAGTCCGTCTCTTGTAATTCCTGCGTTGTTTACGAGGATATCGATATGTGTATATTCTTTGATCAATGCAGTAATCATTGCTCCGCAGGCTTCGTAATCCGATACGCTGCACTGATATGCAACTGCATCGCCACCAGCTGCTTTGATTTCTGCAACTGTCTGTTCTGCTGCTTCTTTGGAACCATTGTAATTTACGATGACAAATGCGCCTTTTGCTGCAAGTTCAAGGGCGATTGCTTTACCAATTCCTCTGCCGGCACCTGTCACCAACGCATTCTTACCGGTTAACATAATTCTCAAAATCCTCCATCTTATCAATATTAAAGGTTGTGGCATCACGGTTGATCTTGCGCATAAAACCAGAAAGACTGCGTCCCGGTCCGATCTCTACGAACTCATCCGCTCCATCTGCAATTAATCGCTCGATGGTCTGCTGCCAGCGAACGGACGAGGATACCTGACGGATCAAAAGATCCTTTACAGCAGATGCATCCTTTACATAATCTGCAGTAACATTGGATAAATATGGTATCTGAATATTCTGGATCTCTATATCTTTTAAAGCTTCACCGAGCTTTTCTCCTGCGCCTGTCAGTAACTGAGAATGGAACGGTCCGCTCACTTTAAGAGGTACGACACGCTTTGCACCGGCTTCCTTGCACTGTGCACCAGCTTCCTCAACCGCTGCTGCAGCACCTGTGATAACGATCTGTCCCGGACAGTTATAATTTGCTACGGATACAACGTAATCTGTCTCTCCGGAATTCTTCCGCTGGTTCTCTACCTCCGCACAGATTGCAGCAATCTTATCGGCACCCAGTCCAAGAATTGCAGACATTGCACCACCAGTCGGATATGCTTCCTGCATATAGATGCCACGTTTTCTTACAACTGCAAATGCATCTTTTAATGTCATGGTGCCGGATGCGATCAACGCACCGTACTCGCCAAGACTCAATCCTGCAGTCACATCACATGTGATTCCTTTTGCCTTTAATGCTTCATAAATGGCAGCTTCCGTTGTCAGCATACAAATCTGTGTGTATTCTGTAATATTCAGCTTGTCATTCTCCTCGAAGCAAAGTGCTGCAACATCTAATCCGGTAACTTCACTTGCCAGATCATATACTGCCTTTGCTTCCGGAATGGAATCATAAAATTCTTTTCCCATGCCAATATACTGTGATCCCTGTCCTGGGAACATAAATACTCGTTTCATTCTCTTCTCCTAACTTTCGGATTCTGATTTATTATCTGTTCCAATTATCGATTCAATAATTTCTGTGCGGTATTCATAACATCTGCAATAATCTCTGCACAGGTTTCTTTCTTCTTTACCAGTCCAGCAGACTGTCCTGCCATAACACTTCCGTACATGACATCGCCTTCCACAACTGCCTTGCGAAGTGCACCGAGTGTCAGATGCTCAAGTTCATCTAATGTTGCCCCTTCTTTTTCCAGCTTAAGATATTCTCTGGTCATCTTGTTGCGGATGACACGGATTGGATGTCCGGTAGACATACCGGTCACTTCTGAATCAATGTCCTTTGCTTTGATAATTCTATCCTTATAATTCTCATGTACAATAGATTCTTCTGCCACTACAAAGCGTGTTCCCATCTGAACCGCCTCTGCACCAAGCATCATAGCCGCTGCAAAACCTCTGCCGTCAGCAATACCACCTGCTGCGATCACCGGAATGGATACTGCATCCACGACTTGTGGTACCAGTGTCATTGTTGTCTGGGAGCCGATGTGTCCACCGGATTCTGTTCCCTCAGCCACCACTGCATCTGCTCCGCCACGCTCCATCAGTTTGGCCAATGCCACACTGGCGACTACCGGAATCACTTTGATGCCGGCAGCTTTCCACATGTCCATATATTTTGCCGGGTTACCAGCACCTGTCGTAACGACCTTTACTTTTTCTTCTACTAATACCTTGGCAATCTCATCTGCTTCCGGATTCATCAGCATCAGGTTCACGCCAAACGGCTTGTCGGTCTCCTTCTTTGCTTCCTGAATCTGCTCACGTACCCAGGATGCCGGAGCCCCACCAGCCCCTATAATACCAAGGCCGCCAGCGTTTGATACAGCGCTGGCGAGTTCGTGAGTTGCTACCCAGGCCATTCCACCCTGGATAATCGGATATTCAATTCCAAGAAGTTCCGTAACTCTTGTCTTCATAATTATGCCTCTACACCCTTGTCCTCAAGATATTTGATTACATCGTTTACGGTAAGAATCTTCTCAAGATCTTCAGAAGGAATCTCAACACCGTACTCTTCTTCCAAAGACATAACAAGTTCAAATAAATCTAAGGAATCAGCCTCTAAATCCTCTTTGAATCTTGATTCTGGTGTAATGGTTGCTGCATCGACGTTTAACTGGTCTGCAATGATCTCTTTTAACTTCTCTAACATGGTTTTATCTCCTTTTCCTTTTGTAGTGTTTTACACTTTACTTTCTTTGATTATGAAATAATTTGATTGTCAAACTATTTGCTAGACAAAGTATATTTCAAAATAGTTTGATTGTCAAGATATTTTCAAAAATTCCTTCCAGATTCTACCTTTTTTGAAAACACAAAAAGAGAGCCGCACATTGTGCAACTCTCTTTGATACGCTGTCCTGCTTTATGAAATTCATTTATACCTGGAATGTCGATAATGCATCCAACAGGCTTTCTGCTTTCGCGGTCAGACTCTGTGAAGCCTCATCCAGATTCTTGATCGCATCAATCTGTGTTCCTGCCGCATTATGTACCGATGTAGAACATGCAGCCGTCTTTGACGATGCATCGGAAATACTTTCGATGGCTGTCAATGTCTCATTACGCGCACCATTCATTTCCTGCACATTATTGATGATTGTCTCCAAAGCTCCAAGGAGCTGTGCAACCAATTCATCAATATGACGGAAGGATGCTGTGGTTTCTTCTACTGCTCCGGACTGTGAACTTACAACCGTCTCAGCCTGTCTTGCAATCTCTACAACCTGTCCGGTCTTTCCAATGATTTCATTTACAATCGATGAAATCTGTGATGCAGAAGCCAGACACTGATCTGCCAGTTTACGGATTTCTTCCGCAACAACTGAGAATCCTCTTCCTGCTTCACCGGCACGGGCTGCCTCAATGGAAGCATTCAAAGACAGGAGATTCGTCTGTTCCGCAATCTCATTAATTGCCGATACAATATGTCCGATCGACTTCGATTTTTCCTCTAACTCTTCAATGGACGTAATTACGTTTCTTGTAATTTCTGCTGTCGACTCTGCACTTTCTGTCAGACTCTGTACAGAAGAAATACCTGCGCTGATTGTCTCCCCGGTAATATTCGTAAGCTTCTGAATTTCATCTGCATTGGAACTTACGTTATTAATCTTTCCGGAAAGTGAATCCATCTGATTCATACAGTTACCGGAGTTACTATCAAGTTTGTTTACGCCATCCTCAATTTCGATAACTGCGCTCTGGATATTCTTGGATGTCTCCATAAATGTTCCGGACGTCTGTGCCACATGAACCGCAGCTACACCGACCTGTTCACTCACTTCATTGACATCCTTGATCAAAGTTTTCATATGTGCAACCGTATCATTGACACCATCACACAATAATCCAAACTCATCTTTGTGTTTTGCTGTAAGATTAACTGTCAGATCACCATTGGATACCTTGCGCAACTGACGCAGAATGTAATGGATGGTTCCTGACATCTGTCTGGAAATAAGAACACCAAGTGCAAGTGCAAGAATCATACAGATCACAACCAATACGCTGGTCAGCTGTTTGATACCTGCAGACTGTTCCAAAAGACGGTCCGAAGGAATCAATGCAGTAACCATCAGATCTCCTGCCGTCAGTTTGCTGTATACGAACATATACTCTTTGCCTTGGAATGTAACCATCTGGTTTCCGGACTCTGCCTTGCCTTCCAACGCTTTCTTATAAAAACTGGTTCCATAAATAAGTGACTTGTCTGTGTTCACATTCTCATCTGAGAAAAATTCCTTACCATCCTGATCTGTAATCAGAGCAACATATCCACCTTTTCCCGGATTCAATGACTGCATCGTTGAACGGATAAACTCGTCGCTGATATTAATAATCATCATTGCCGACTGATTATTCATCTTCTTGGCGATACGGAAACAATAATTCTGAATATCCAGATCCAACGCTTTATCCGCATCCTCATTTACACCAAAGAAATACCAGTTTGTAGCACTGCTGGTTGCAATCTTTCCCTGTTCGCTTTTTGCATAGTCGCTATAAATATCTCTTTCAAATACTTTGCCTTTTCCGTCTATAGTCTTTTTTCCATCTGCAATAATGTAAACACTCTGTATCTTACTGTCCAAAGCCATCTTATTCCGGAATCTACCTTGAAAGTCCTTACGAATAGAAGACTCATCATATACATCGAGAACTTTTCCGAAATACTTACGCAGGTCGGATTCCGTTAGATAAGTCTTAAATTCATCTTTCTCACTGGTAATTACCAGATTAATATACTGCTGCATAGTATTGGCCGTCTGTTGCACAGATTCCTTGTAGGTGTTTACAATAGCGCTTGACGCTTTATTATAAGAAACCACGCCAAGTACCAGTACACCAATAACAGGCAACAGGAATGACGCAATCAGACGCATCGCAATACTATGGTAAAATGGAATCTCCGACTTTTGTTTTGATACTTTTTTCTTAGATTCTTTGGCTTTTACACCTTTTTTCCCTGTTGCCTTTTGGGCTTTTTCTTTCTTTGCTTTTGGAGCCTTCGCCGGTTTTGCAGACTTAACTTTCTTCACACGTACAGGCTTTTCTTTTTTCTTTTTCGTCTTTTCTTTCGAAATATTCTTCTTTTCTTCTGTATTATCCATGTCTTGTACGCCTCCATCAGGGACTATTTTTTATCGTACTTTATTACCATTAATATACTATAACATGTCCAAAAAATCAATGAAGACCTTGCCTGTTTTGTAACTTTTGTCAATGTCTACTCCTGTTTTGGTAATCGTACGATTGCAATACTTTTTGCCGGCATTTCCAGCTGTCCCTGGGTAAGGCGAACCTCTTCCTTCGGTTTCAATGTTAAATATCCTACAAGTTCAGCATCTGCCAGCTGTGTATCTCCAATATTTACAAAGCTGTTGCTATCTCCCAATTGGTACACAATTCCTATAGTACTTTCATCATAGGTTTTTGTAATTGCAGCCACAGAATCTTCACACAAGCTATCAATTTTTTCGATTGTTCCCCGGGCAATTTCCGGATTTTCATTTCTCAGGCGAAGCGCACGTTTATAATAATTCAAAATAGAATCCTCGTCCTCTTCCTGAACATCAACCCCATCAAATGGAGACTCAATTCCCTGGTCCATATCTGCCGGACCATTTGTCATGCCTGTTGCATCTGTCTTCGACCATACCATCGGAATTCGTTTATTCTCATCCTTCGTGCCAGAACTGTTCATTCCGATTTCTTCACCATAATATACAAACGGACTTCCATTCATGGTCATCAAAAGTCCTGCAGCCACTTTTATTTTCTCCGGATCATTGACGAGAACATTTGCAATCCGTCCCATGTCATGATTTGTCAGAAATGGTGCATCAATATAGTCCGGATTCTTAGCCGAAAAATCCTGCTGATATTTTAACATTGCATTGACCAGAATATTCGGGTCTCCCTTTCTCGTCGCGGAAACAAGTTTTCCCTTTGCTGTCCCCGCATCAAAATTGAACATACTCGGTGTTTCGCTTCCATAATAATCTGCGATAACATTTTCACTTGCCCATACTTCGGATACCATATAAAAATCCGGGTTTCTTTTTTTGCAGTAAGTATAGTACCAATTCAAAACATCACTGTTGGCAACTGTGGCATTTTCTGTATAATGCATGGCTGCGTCCATACGGAATCCATCCACTCCCAAATCAATCCAGTAATCCGCGATATTCTCAAATTCTTTGCGAACAGCATCATTTTCCATATTCAAATCCGGCATTTCTGACCAGAAAGAACCTTCATACCACCAATTTGTTGTTCCCGGAACCTGATAATATGTCTGACTCACCTGCTTATCAGAAAAATTATAATAGCCTGCATATGGGCATACTGACAGATCCGGCTGCTCTCCATCTTTTAATCCATCCAGATATTCACATGCCTGCGTAAACCACGGATGTTTCGACGAGGTATGGTTCATGACAAAATCAATCACAAGACGAATGCCTTTTTCATGGCAGGCATCTACAAGCTTTTTGAAATCTTCTGTCGTTCCGTATGCCGAATCTACATTTTCGTAATCTTCTACATCATATTTATGATACGTCGGCGAAGGCATGATTGGCATAAGCCAGATACCATTGCATCCCAGATCCGTGATATAATCCAGCTTTTCTGCCACACCGTTTAAATCGCCCATACCATCTCCGTCACTGTCATAGAATGAGCCGACAAAAATTTCATAATAATTTCGGTAATTGTCATCCACGATATTCAGGTTTGCATCATCGTCGCCACCAGAAAACATACAACCGGTAAGCATAGATACAAACAACGCTAAAACTACAATGGTAGAAATAACCCTCTTTTTCATACATTTTCTCCTTTATGTTTGCTTATGCTGTATAGGCAGTTCCAAAATAATTTCCTATACAGTAAAAAAACCAGCGGTCAATGACCGCCGGTTCGTTTTTACATGAATCTTTATTAACCTTTTACAGCGCCTGTCAGACCATCTACATAGAATTTCTGCATAAATACAAAGAGAATAGAGATTGGAATAGACACAATAACTGCGGCTGCAGCCCATCTTGTAAACCATCCGTTTACAAACTCTTTCTCCAGCATATTGT
>ERZ1034763.960-NODE-960-length-10461-cov-4.625793_pt1 | contig 10461 bp, 8 predicted proteins | sample MGYA00520701_ERZ1034763 | MGnify/ENA primary metagenome ERZ1034763 (study PRJEB33766, sample SAMN09781707) | gut metagenome | biome: gut microbiome | host: Homo sapiens | place: Madagascar | study: EMG produced TPA metagenomics assembly of the PRJNA485056 data set...
GAAAGAATAAGTGCATAACCATCATTTCTACTGGCTATACACTTATTATACGAGGAAAAATAACATGAGTAATGAACAAAGTTATCGTGCACCACGTCGTAGAGGCCCGGGAGGACCAATGGGCGGTGGAATGATGCCGGGTGAAAAAGCAAAAGATTTTAAGGGCTCTTTCCGGAAACTTCTTTCTTATATTGGAAAATATAAAATTGGAATTGTTGCAGTTATGATACTTGCAATCTGTTCTACCGTATTTTCTGTATTAGGACCAAAGGTAATGGGTAAAGCTACTACGGCATTGGCGGATGGGCTTATGAATAAAGTAGCCGGAACCGGCGGAATTGATTTTACACTGATTGGAAAGATATTATTATTTACTCTTGGCTTATATATTATCAGTGCGGTATTCAGCTTTTTTCAAGGGTTTATTATGACTGGAATCACACAGAAAATCTGCTATCGTATGCGTAAAGAGATTTCTGAAAAAATCAACCGTATGCCGATGAAATATTTTGAAAGCAGAACTTATGGAGAAGTTCTTTCCCGCATTACCAATGATGTGGATACTTTGGGACAGAGCTTAAACCAGAGTGTGACACAGATTATTACCAGTGTGGCAACCATTATCGGAGTGCTTGTGATGATGCTTTCCATTTCTCCACTGATGACACTGATTGCACTGGTAATTCTTCCGGTTTCAGCGTTGATGGTTTCGGCAATTGCAAAATTTTCACAGAAATATTTCCGTACCCAGCAGGAGTACTTAGGACATATTAATGGTCAGGTGGAAGAGACTTATTCCGGACATTTAGTTATCCAGGCATTTAATAAAGAAAAGGAAACCATAAAGCGGTTTAATGATACCAACCATGTATTATATGAATCTGCATGGAAATCCCAGTTTTTATCCGGAATGATGCAGCCGGTTATGGTATTTGTCGGTAACCTTGGCTATGCAGGCGTGGCAATTTCCGGTGGAATGCTTGCAATTAACGGAACAATCGGGATTGGTGATATTCAGGCATTTATCCAGTATGTAAAGAGCTTCACCCAGCCAATCCAGCAGATTGCACAGGTCATTAACCAGGTACAGTCCATGACCGCAGCTTCGGAACGTGTTTTTGAATTCTTAGGTGAAGAGGAAGAAGACCAGACCACAGAAAATGCAGTGGAATTAAAGGATGTTCGTGGAGAAGTAGAATTCTCCCATGTGCATTTCGGATACAATCCGGATCAGATTATTATTAATGATTTCTCGGCAAAGGTAGAACCGGGACAGAAGATTGCCATTGTAGGACCAACCGGAGCTGGTAAGACCACCATGGTGAAGCTGCTGATGCGTTTTTATGATGTCAACAGTGGAAGCATCAGATTAGATGGTAACGATATCAGGAACTATAACCGCCGGGAGCTAAGAGATGCCTTCGGCATGGTTCTTCAGGATACCTGGTTATTTAAAGGTACTATTATGGAAAATATCCGTTACGGAAGACTGGATGCCACGGACGAAGAAGTTATTGCAGCAGCAAAAGCAGCCCATGCCCATCATTTCATCCAGACATTGCCGGGGGGTTATAATATGGAATTAAATGAGGACGCCAGCAATGTATCCCAGGGACAGAAACAGTTGCTTACCATAGCCCGTGCCATTTTAGCAGACAACCGGGTATTGATTTTAGATGAAGCAACTTCTTCTGTTGATACCAGAACAGAGCACAGAATCCAGAAGGCTATGGATAACCTGATGAAAGGAAGAACAAGTTTTATTATTGCCCATCGTCTGTCTACCATTCGTGATGCTGATCTGATTCTTGTTATGAAAGATGGTGATATTATTGAACAGGGAAATCATGAAGAACTGTTACAGAAGAATGGTTTCTATGCACAGCTTTATAATTCCCAGTTTGAAGAAGCTTCTTAAATAAAACCTTTGATTTTTTTATATAGATGTGTTAGTATAAATAAGCTGCAACCGTAGTCTAATGGATAGAACGTCAGACTCCGACTCTGATAATGCGGGTTCGATTCCCGCCGGGTGCATTTTATCATTTATATTAACACATTTTTTTTGCGGGATTTATGTCCCGCAAAACTTATAAGAAACGTTTTTCATTATTTACACGGGCAGCTCACAAAGCATGCTTTTTTGGGGTCATGGGTAAGGTTAGGAGGACAGATATGAAGGCGTCAGAACTCAAAGAAAAAATGAGTAAGATATCAAAGGATGACATAAGTAGTTTCTTTCAGAAGAACTGGAAATATTTTGCAGCGGTAATTTTATTTATCGTATTGACAGTAGTAATGATAAAATTCAGCAGTGGAAATAAAGATAAAGATAATGGACTTTCTACGGAACAGAGTACCGAATCAGAGAGCTTTCAGGTAGATGCCGTTCCGGAAATCAATACCCTGATGCAGAATTATTACAATGCATATGCGGCAGGTGATCTGGCAACATTACAGACCTATGCAACACCTGTTTCCGAGAATGAACAGAGCCTGATTACCATGATGTCACAGTATGCAGAGAGTTATCAGAATATCAAATGTTATACCAAGTCAGGATTAGAAGCAGATTCTTATCTTGTCTGTGTAACACTGGATTTGAAATTCGCAGGAGTAGATACTACAGCACCTGGTATGGAGTTCTTCTATGTAAAGAAGAATGAGCAGGGAGCACTTTATATTGATAACTTATACAGCAGCTTTAACCGTCATTATAAAGAACAGCCGACCGATAATAATGTGGAAAACTTAATCAGTAGTTTTGAAACACAGGAAGATGTCATTGCATTACAGGCAGAAGTACAGGCAAATTATGAAAAAGCAATTGCTTCAGATGAAAATCTTTCTAATATGGTAACGGTTACAATTGCTGATGCATATAATGCATGGGCAACAGCAATCGCACAGGCACAGGCACAGCAGCAGCCGGCAACGGAAGAACCGGCAACAGAGGAGACACCGGCGGAACCAGAGGCACCGGCGGAACCAGAGACACCAGCTGAGCCGGAAGTGACAACGGAGACGGTATATACACTGGATAAAGTAAATGTCAGACAGGAACCGAATGAGTCCGGAGCATTGCTTGGAACAGTTGAAAAGGGAACTGCACTGACAAGAACCGGTACGACAGAAGATGGATGGAGCAGCATTGATTATAATGGTACACCGGCATATGTAAAGAGTGACTATGTTTCAACAGAAGCACCGGCACAGGAGCCGGCGGCAGACACCAGCGGCATCGCAGCGGGCACTAAGATTACATTAACCAATACGGTTAATATCCGCTCCTCTATGAGTGAGACCGCATCCAAGGTTGGTGTTGCTTATGCAGGAGATTCTGTTACTGTTCAGATGAGCTATGCAGAAGGGTGGACAAAAGTCACCTGGAAAGATAAAGAGGGATATGTTAAGACAGAGTTCTTAAAATAATAAATGGACGGAGGTCTTAGGACCTCCGTTATTTTTTACACAGGGTGAAAATATCGATGGAAGAAAACGGAGTCAGAATCAATAAATTTTTAAGTGAAGCAGGATATTGTTCCCGGAGAGAAGCGGACCGTCTGATTGAGCAGGGACGTATTACGGTAGATGGAAAAGTTCTTTCTGTCGGCTGTAAGGTGATGCCGGGACAGCGTGTATGTGTAGATGGAAAAACAATAAAAAAAGAAGAGGAAATGATTCTTCTTGCATTTAATAAGCCAGTGGGCATTGTCTGCACTGCTGCAAAAGACGAAAAAGACAATATTGTTGATTATATTCATTATCCGAAACGTATTTATCCGGTAGGAAGACTGGATAAAGATTCCCAGGGACTTATATTATTGACAAATAATGGGGATATTGTAAATAAGATGATGCGTGCCGGAAATATGCATGAAAAGGAATATGAAGTTACCGTAAATCATGACATAACGGAGACATTTTTAAAGAAGATGTCCGGGGGAGTTCCGCTGGAAGAACTTAGTGTGGTTACAAGACCATGTGCAGTAGAAAAACTGGATGTGCGCAAATTCCGAATCATATTAACCCAGGGGTATAACCGGCAGATCCGCCGGATGTGTGAGTATTGCGGATATAAAGTAGTAAAATTAAAAAGAGTCCGCATTATGAATATAGAACTTGGCAGTCTCAAAAAAGGAAAGTACCGCAGAGTAACGGCAGAAGAGTGGACTGAGTTGAACCGGCGCATTTCAAATTCCAGCAATACAACAGTAATGCCAAAATAGATTGAGGGTAAGGAGCATATCCATGGATGAGAAGAAGAGAATCGAGGAACTGGTAAAAACGTTAAATGAGGCGTCCGAAGCATATTACAATGGACAGGATGAAATTATGTCAAACTATGAATGGGATGGCATGTTTGACGAACTGACCAGGTTAGAAGAAAAAACAGGATATATTCTGCCGGAAAGCCCGACACAGAATGCCGGATTTGAGGAAAATAACGGAGAGAGGGAAGCACATGAATATCCGGCACTTTCCCTTGCCAAGACAAAACGGATTTCAGATTTACAGGTGTGGGCGGGAGAAAGACCGGTCTGGTTATCCTGGAAACTGGATGGATTAACATTGGTAGTAACTTATGATAACGGAAAACTTGTTAAGATTTTAACAAGAGGAAATGGAACCGTTGGCAGCAATATTACATTTATGAAGGATGCCATTGAAGGAATTCCAAAGACTGTAAAATATAAGGGACATCTGGTAGTCCGTGGAGAAGCGGCTATTACCTATACAGATTTTGAGTTAATCAATGATACCATTGAAGATGATGATGAAAAATATGCCAACCCGAGAAATCTTGCATCCGGTACTTTAGGTCTGGATAAGAGCAATCTTGATAAGGTAAAGGAACGTCATATTCATTTTTATGCATTTACACTGGTGCATCTGGATGAAACAATGTCATCCTGGGGAGAACGGATGGATTATCTTGAGAAGCTTGGATTTACGACAGTAGCACATGAATTGACCGATGCGAAAGGGTTGGAGGAAGTTGTAGAACGCTGGACAAAGAAGGTAGAAGATGGTGAAATGGATATTCCGGTAGATGGACTGGTTATCTGTTATGAAGATAATGATTATGCCCAGACCGGTAATGTTACCGGACATCATGCGTCTAGAGCCGGTTATGCGTTTAAATGGCAGGATGTCTCTGCGGAGACCACATTAAAATATGTAGAGTGGTCCTGTGCGGCATCTACCATTTCTCCGGTAGCAGTATTTGAGCCGGTTGCACTGGAGGGAACCACCGTAAGCCGAGCCTCCCTTTGTAATATCAGTGAAATGGAACGTCTTGGAATCGGAGAAGATGGGAAGACAACACTTGATATTATTAAAGCAAATAAGATTATTCCAAAATGTATCGGCGTAAAGAAAAAGGAAGGAACTTTTACGATTCCGGAATTCTGTCCGGTATGCCATGCCAGAACGGAAATCAGAATCAGTGAACACAGCGGAACAAAGACTTTACATTGTACGAATCCGGACTGTACCGCAAAGCATGTAAAAAAATTCAGCCGCTTTGTCAGCAAGCCTGGAATGGACATTGACGGATTGTCCATACAGACCATGCTAAAGTTTATGAACTTAGGATATATCCATTATTTTGAAGATATTTATACACTTAAAAATCATGCGGATGAAATCCGCTCTTTAGACGGATTTGGCGAGAAGTCCTGTAACAATATGCTGCAGGCAATTGAAAAGAGCAAAAACGTTGATCCGGTACATTTTATTTATGCGCTATGCATTCCGCAGATTGGTACCGATGCAGGAAAGAAAATGATTGCCGCCCTTGGCACAGGAGGTTTCTTTCAGAAACTGCATGCAGGGGAAGGATTTGAGGATATTGACGGAATCGGACCGGAGCGTTCGACTTCCATGCTGGACTGGTACAGACAGAATCAAAACCGTCATACGGTAGCTGCATTAGAAGAAATATTAAACATTGCGGAAGTTGAGCCGAAGGTGACAGAGGGAGGAACCTGTGAAGGACTTACCTTTGTCATTACCGGTGATGTCCATCAGTTTAAAAACCGTACCGAATTTAAAGAGTATGTGGAGAGCCAGAACGGTTCTGTTACCGGCAGTGTTTCTAAGAAGACAGATTATCTTGTGAATAATGATATTGAATCCACATCATCAAAGAATCAGAAAGCAAAGAGTCTTGGTATTCCGATTATTTCTGAAGATATGTTTGTGGAACGTTTCGGAAAGTGAATTGCATATTGAAGTATTCGTAAAATTAAGGTATTATGAAATGAGATATGTGTATATGATGAAAAGAGGTTAGATAATATGCCAATTAAGATAATGAGCGATTTACCGTCCAGAGAGATTCTGGAACGGGAAAATGTGTTTGTTATGGATGAGGGAAGAGCAGAACATCAGGATATCCGACCAATCCGGATTGGAATACTGAATCTGATGCCATTAAAAGAAGAAACGGAACTGCAGTTGCTGCGTTCACTTGCAAATACACCATTACAGGTTGATGTTACCTTTTTAACAGTATCATCCCACGAATCAAAGAATACATCCATGAGTCATCTGAATCATTTTTATCAGACAATGGATGAGATCTGGGATGAGAATCTCGACGGACTGATTATAACCGGTGCACCGGTAGAAACCATGGAATACGAAGAAGTGGATTACTGGAAGGAAGTCTGTGATATTATGGAGTGGTCTAAGACCCATGTGACTTCCACACTGCATTTGTGCTGGGGCGCACAGGCTGCCCTCTATTATCACTATGGTATCCCTAAATATATGCTGGATGAGAAAATGTTTGGAATTTTCGAACACCAGGTAAAGAACCGCAAAGTGCCGCTGGTAAGGGGATTTGATGACCGCTTTATGGCACCGCATTCGAGACATTCTGGAATCCGTAAAGAGGATATTGAGAAGGTAAAGGATATTACCATTCTTGCAGAATCAGAAAAAGCAGGTGTATTTCTGGCAATTGCCAATGAGGGACGCAAAATTTTTGTAATGGGACATCCGGAATATGACCGTTATACATTGGATGAGGAATATAAGCGTGATCTGCAGAAGGGGATGGATATTGCCATGCCGGAGAATTATTATCCGAACAATGATATCAATGCAAAACCATTACTGCAGTGGCGTTCACACGGTAATATGTTATATGCAAACTGGCTGAATTATTATGTGTATCAGCAGACACCATATGATTATATCAATACCAGAAAAATTGTAGGAAAATAAGCAGGTTTCTTTTTTGGGGAAAAGGCTTATGAAAATACAGGGGGCACAATGAAAACGGAGAAAAAAGGTGTAGAGGGACAACTTGATATTTTCGAAGCAATGAATCGTGCAGCAGATGCCATAGACCGGATGGTGGAAGAAGACCAGAAGAAAAAGAAGGCATCCGGAAATAAAACGGAATCCGGAGAGAAGTCTGCAAAAGCTGTAACCGGGCAGAAGAAAAACAAAGAGGATAAAATCATCCGTGGCTGTGATATGCATGCATCCATGCAGAAAACATTTCTAAACCCGGAAGACGGCGATTTTGCCATGATTGCTTATATTGACTACAACAAGGTTTATATCAGGGAATGGAATTCCCCGGCAGCGTTATATACTTTCGAAGAGTCAAAGAAGGCTGTTGATTTTTATATCGACAAACTGACGAAGATAAAGGCGGCAGGAATGGCAGAAGAGACAACAGAGCAGGAACCGTTCAGTGATGTAAAATATCTTTCAGATAATATTTACACAGAGTGTGAGGGATAAGAATGGAGCATTTAGTATACTACGATATTGCAGCTGCATTTGTTCTTCTGACTGCATTAGCTGCGTATCATTTAAGAAAATACAGTGACAATTTTCAAAGCAGGGTATATCGCGTAATGTTGTATGCTCTGCTTGTTGTGTCTACCAGCGACTTTTTACTGTTCTGGGAGGAAATTACTTTCGGAAAAACAGGAACTACAGTCCTGCTCTATATCTGTATTTTAGGACAGGTTGTGGCAGCGGTAGCATATCTTTTGTATATTCTGTGCCTGACAGGTAGAGTGGAACGATTTATCCGGAAGGAAAAGGGATGGTTGTTTGTACCGGCCTGGATTGTAATCGCATTGCTGGTAGTACAGTTATTTATACCATATCTTTTTAAAGTGGGAACGGATGGCAGCTATCAGAGACAGAATGGAATTATGTTATTCTACCTTTGTATGATTTATTTTTATCTGATGGGGGAAGTGTTTCTGGTTCGTTTCCGGAAAAGGCTCAGCTTTGAATTATTATTCTCTACGACTGTATTTGCAGTTGTAAGTGTGTTTACACTGGTGCTTCATATTGCATTTCCGGGTTTCCGGTTTCAATTTTTTGGAATGGCAATGTGTGTACTTTTATATCTGATTTCTTCGGAAAGACCACAGGAATATACGGTGCCGGAGCTTGAAATTATGAACCGGAGGGCATTTTTAAAAGAGGCAGAGGAACGCCTGTTAGGAAGTGAGCGTTTTCCGATGCTTGTCATTAAAGTGCATAATTTAAAGGTGATGCGGCAGACATTGGGAAATGATTCTGTTAATGAATTCCAGAAGGAAATGGCGGCATTTTTTCGTAAGCTTATCGACAATTCCCGTATTTACCAGTTTTCACAGAGCGTATATGTGCTGGCGTTAGACCGGAAGAAGAAGGATATTGATTCTTCCTTACTGATCCGGCAGATTCTGGACCGGTTTGAACAGCCATGGCATTCCGGCAGTGTAGAGACAAAATTCCGGATTCATATCAGCAGTATTGTGTGTCCGCGTGATGCGAAGGATTTGAATGGATTAATTGACTATATCCAGTATATGCGTTCTATATCATCTGAAAATGGAAATGTAGTATTAAAGACTGCTGAGATGGATATTGACCGGCCGAAGAGGGAACTTCGTATCCGGAAACTTTTGAATGATGCAGTAGACCATAAAGGTTTCGAGGTCTTTTACCAGCCGATTTATTCGGTGACAGAAAACAGAATCGTATCTGCGGAAGCACTGGTCCGGCTGAAAGATCAGAGTATGGGCTACATTTCTCCGGAAGAATTTATTCCAATTGCAGAAAAGAGCGGAATGATTATGCAGATTGGAGAATTTGTATTTGAGACAGTCTGTCGTTTTATCCAGGAAAAGCAGCTTACAGACTATGGCTTACAGTATATAGAAATAAATCTGTCTGTGGTGCAGTGTATGCAGGAAAATCTTGCCGAGCGGTTGACGGAAATAATGAAGAAGTATCATGTAGAACCGACTCAGATTAATCTTGAGATTACTGAGACAGCGGCAGCCCATAGTGATATGTTGGAAAACAATATCAAGATACTGCATAAGCAGGGCATTGAGTTTTCTTTGGATGATTATGGCTCGGGATATTCCAATACGGATTATCTGTTCCGGTTCCCGTTCCGTATCGTAAAAATTGATAAAACCATTCTGTGGGAAGCATTTAAAAATGAAAAGGCAATGATTGCATTGCGTAATACTATCCGCATGATTAAAGAACTTGGGCTTGAGATTGTGGTAGAAGGAGTAGAAAACCAGGAATATGTAGATTATCTGACAGAACAGCACTGTGATTATCTGCAGGGATATTTTTATTCCAAGCCGATTCCGGACAGAGATTTCTTAGAACTTTTACGCAGGGAAAATGCACAATATTATGCGGAAAGGTTTTCAAAAAATGAATTATCTGATATAATAACCACATAATATTTTTGTAGGAGGCAAAACGATGGCAGATAATAGAAAAGTTGTTAAAATAAAAGAAGATAACCTTGGGGAAGTACATGTGGCAGATGAGGTCGTTGCTATTATTGCAGGACTTGCAGCAACAGAAGTAGAAGGAGTTGCATCCATGGCTGGCAATATTACCAATGAACTGGTGAGCAAACTTGGAATGAAGAATTTATCTAAGGGTGTTAAGGTAGAAGTGGCAGAGAAAACGGTCAGCGTAGAAGTAGCTTTAAATATTTCTTATGGTTATTCTATTCCGGAAGTATCTGAGAAGGTACAGGAGAAAGTAAAATCTGCAATTGAGACTATGACAGGATTATCCGTAGCAATTGTTAACGTCAGAATTGCAACGGTTGACATGAAAAATACGAAATAAAACTTTTGTGATAACCGCAGATGTAGTATAATAAAGAATGCTGTTAAAGCATTCTTTTTTATAGTTACATGGAAGACCAATAATGAAAGGATACAACATGAGCAGGAGAGAAATCAGAGAACAGATATTTAAAATGTTATTCCGTGTGGAATTTCATAGCGAGAAGGAATACGAAGAGCAGATGAATCTGTTTATCGAAGAGAATGAACCGATTGAGAAGCCGGATGAGAGTTATATTGAAGACAAATTTAATAAGATTATTGCTGTTTTAGAGGAAATCGATAAGATTATCAATGAATCATCCAAAGGCTGGAAAACAACCCGTATGGG
>ERZ1034763.963-NODE-963-length-10450-cov-7.806830_pt1 | contig 10450 bp, 9 predicted proteins | sample MGYA00520701_ERZ1034763 | MGnify/ENA primary metagenome ERZ1034763 (study PRJEB33766, sample SAMN09781707) | gut metagenome | biome: gut microbiome | host: Homo sapiens | place: Madagascar | study: EMG produced TPA metagenomics assembly of the PRJNA485056 data set...
AATCATTAGTCGTTCAATGACGAGAACAAATTAAAAAATGAGGAAATATAATGAGACCATTTGATTATAAAGAAAAATGGGAAAAATTGCTTACGCCGGAGATTGTTGGTTATCTTACAACAATTCATGAATATAAGGGGGAACAGCGTTTAATTGCGGAACGTCATGCAGATGTATTAGAAAGCCTTGTTGAAGTAGCAAAGATTCAAAGTACAGAGAGTTCTAATAAAATTGAGGGAATCTATACTTCAGATGATCGTTTGAAAAAAATTGTTTTGGATAAGACGATGCCTAAGACAAGAAACGAGCGAGAGATTGCCGGATACAGAGATGTGCTTAATACGATACATGAGAATTTCCCACACATTCCAATTCGGGATACGTTCATATTACAGCTTCATAGAGATCTGTATAAATTTGAAAATGCTTCTAATGGAGGGCAATTTAAGACTTCTGACAATATAATTGAGGAAGAAGATGCAAGGGGGAATAAGTTTGTCAGATTCAGACCTCTATCTGCATGGGAAACTCCAGAAGCAATTATAAATTTATGCACTGCATATAATGAGGCAATTAACAGGGGCAAAGCGGATTCGCTTTTGTTAATACCAATGTTTATCATAGATTTCTTGTGCATTCATCCGTTTAACGATGGAAATGGAAGAATGAGCAGATTGTTGACTTTATTATTGCTTTATCAGAATGACTATATTGTTGGAAAATATATCAGTTTGGAAAAACTGATAGAGGACACAAAGGATAGTTATTATGATGCCTTACAGGAAAGTTCGCAAGGATGGATGGAGGATGAAAATAACTATGAGCCTTTTGCTAAGTATATTCTGGGAATTATTACGGCAGCATACCGGGAATTCTTTGACAGAGCGCAGATTGTGGAAGAAAAGAAAGTGTCTAAACCAGATAGGATTGAGGAACTGATAAAGAATCACCTGGGTACCATAACAAAAGCAGAGATTGTTGATGCTACACCGGGAATAAGTACCACGACGGTGCAGAGAACTCTAACGGAGTTGGTTAAGGCAGAGAAGATCATAAAGATTGGAAATGGTCGTTATACAAAGTATAAATGGAACTGGAATAAGGAGATTTAGAAGATGATTACAGGCGAGTTGAAAAACAGAATCGACAGTTTATGGGAGATTTTCTGGACAGGAGGTCTTACAAATCCGTTGGATGTCATCGAACAGATGACATATCTTATGTTCATTCATGATTTAGATGTATCGGATAATATGCATGCAAAAGAAAGTGCTATGCTGGGGCTTCCTTACGAAAGCGTATTTGCCGAGGAAGTGAAAATCGGTGAGAGAACGATTGACGGAATACAGCTTAAGTGGTCCGTTTTCAGAGACTATCCGGCTGACAGAATGTATTCTGTAGTGCAGGAAATGGTATTTCCGTTTATTAAGAATCTCCATGCGAATAAAGAAAGTGCGTTTTCCAAATATATGGATGATGCAATTTTCAAACTTCCTACACCATTAATGCTTTCTAAGGTTGTGGATGCAATGGATGATTTGTATACACAGATGGCAAAGCTGAATGATTCCGATGCAAGAGGCGATGTGTATGAGTACCTTCTTTCAAAACTTGCAACGGCAGGTGTAAATGGTCAGTTTAGAACGCCGCGTCATATTATTAAGATGATGGTAGAACTCATGGAGCCTAAGGCGGATGATATCATCTGTGATCCGAGCTGCGGTACAGCCGGTTTCCTTGTAGAAGCAGGGGAGTATCTGTGGGCAAATAAGAAGGAAGAAATCTTCTATGACAAGCAGAAAAAAGATCATTTCATGAATCACATGTTCCATGGCTATGATATGGATAGAACGATGCTTCGTATTGGTGCTATGAACATGATGAATCATAGAGTAGAAAGTCCGTTTATCGAATACAGAGACAGTTTGTCAGATCAGAATCCGGATAAAGATAAATATTCACTGATTCTTGCAAATCCACCTTTCAAGGGAAGTCTTGATGCAGATATTGTATCCGCAGATTTGCTAAAGGTGTGTAAAACAAAGAAAACAGAGCTTCTTTTCCTGGCATTATTTGTTCGCATGCTTAAAGTTGGTGGCAGATGCGCCTGTATCGTTCCTGACGGAGTATTATTTGGTTCTTCTAAAGCGCACAAGGATATTCGAAAAGAAATCGTAGAAAATCAGAGATTGGAAGCAGTAATCTCCATGCCTTCCGGTGTATTTAAGCCATATGCTGGAGTATCGACGGCTATTCTGATTTTCACAAAGACAGAGCATGGCGGAACCGACAATGTATGGTTCTATGATATGCAGGCAGATGGATTGAGTCTGGATGATAAGCGCTCGCCAATTGCTGACAATGATATTCCGGATATTATTGCAAGATTCCGTAATCGTGATGCTGAGTTGGACAGAAAACGGACGGAGAAGTCATTTATGGTTCCGAAACAGGAAATCGTTGATAATGCGTATGATCTCAGCATCAATAAATACAAAGAAGTCGAGTATGTGCCGGTAGAGTATCCGCCTACATCAGAGATTATGGCTAATATCCGTGAGATTGAGATGGAGATTGGCAATGAGATGGAAGAGTTGGAGAAATTGCTGAATTTGTAAGGAAGGATATACAGATACGATAAATTCGGATTTGTAGGGACGATGTAGATGAGAGTAAAACTTGGAGATGTTTGTGAGCGGGGCTCATCAAATTTGAAACAATCAGATGTAGTTGAATTGAAAGGGGATTATCCTATTTATGGAGCATCTGGTTATATAGGAAATGTGGATTTTTATCATCAAGAAAATTCATATGTAGCTGTGGTTAAAGATGGGGCTGGAATTGGAAGAACAACTTTGCTTCCAGCGAAGTCATCTATTATTGGCACGATGCAGTATTTATTACCAAAGGATAATGTTCTTCCCGAATATCTTTATTATGTAGTTAGTTATATGCATTTAGAAAAATATTTTACAGGTGCAACAATTCCACATATTTATTTTAAAGATTATAAGAATGAAGAATTTAATCTTGATTCAGTAGATAAGCAGAGGAAGATTGTGGATGTACTTGGTAAATGTGAGAGCGTAATTGAATTGAGAAAGAACGAATTGCAGTTATTAGACAATCTCATCAAAGCCCGATTTGTCGAGTCGTTTGGTGATGAAGATAATTCAAAAAAATGGGAAGTTGTAAACGTGGAAGATGTTGCAGATGTCCAAGTTGGCGTTGTTATTAAACCATCTCAGTATTATACAGATGAAAGTAATGGAGTAAGGGCGTTTCGTTCGCTTAATGTGGGGGCTGGATTTATAAAAGATACTGATTGGGTGTATTTTACACAAGAAGGTCATCATAAGAACTCTAAATCTATACTTCGAGAAAATGATTTGCTGATAGTGAGGTCTGGTGCACCTGGTACAGCGTGTGTTGTTACAAAGAAGTATGCTGGATATAATGCGATTGACATTATAATTGTGCATCCAGATTGTAAAAGAGTAAATCCTTATTATTTATGTACATTTACAAATATGCCACATGGGAAAAAACAAATAGATGAAGGAACTGGTGGGGCGGCACAGCAACATTTTAATGTGGGAAAATATAGTAAATTAAAACTTATGTTACCGCCGAAAGAGTTACAAGATGATTTTGCGGATTTTATTGAGCGAGTCGACAAATCAAAAGTTGCAGTTCAGAAAGCATTGGATGAAACGCAGTTATTGTTTGATTCGCTGATGCAACAATATTTTGGATAAGATATTTCTAAATTAGCCTCAAAGGAGGAAGAATATGGCATTGATGACAGTATATCATGGTGGATATCAAGCAGTTGAAAAGCCAGAGATACGGGTAAATAAGAATACAAAAGATTTCGGAACCGGTTTTTATTGCACTGTTATAAAGGAACAGGCACAGAGATGGGCAAGACGTTACAATAAAAAAATTGTATCTATATATGATGTGAGGATTCCATCAGGCTTAAAAGTTTTGGAATTTAAAGAGATGACAGAGGAATGGTTGGATTTTATTGTCGAATGCAGAAGTGGACAACTTTATGATTATGATATTGTGATTGGAACTATGGCTGACGATCAGATATATACTTATGTATCTGATTATATAGACGGAACTATTACGAGAGAACAGTTTTGGGTCTTGGCAAAGTTTAAATATCCAACGCATCAGATTGTTTTTTGTACGGATGAAGCATTAAAGTGTTTGACTTATAGAGGCTATGAGGAGGTACGTTAATGGTTGGTCAAGGAAGAGAATCTCAAAAAAATAATGACTTATTTTTTACATGTAGTTTGATTGAATACATCTCTCGCAAGACTAAAAATATTCGTGCCGATGTAGTGAATAAGCTTGGAAAAGATAGAATCAGTAAGATTTATGACCTTGCTGATGTATATCATTGCGACAATATCGACAGTGTTAGTGATTATTTTATTGAAGAGGCAAACATTGGCTCTGGAGAGTATGACAATGTAGCAGATTGCGGTTATGCAGTGCCTTCGCATTGGGATATAGGAAAGGTATATAAGCGCCTTATAAAAATGGTCGCTGAGGATGAGAAAATTGAGTATGTTGATGCATTGATAGAGGTGTACAATTCGTTTATCAGTTCAAAAATAGATGATTATAATAGCAGCGTTTATTATGAAAATCCGAACTATATTTTTGAATGTTATAAAGAAAAGAAAATGTTATAGAAGAAAAATGGTTGAAGGATGCTGGTATTCATAGGAGGTACCGGCATGGAAGAAAAAATAGTTAAAGTTTTAAACGTTATGTCTGAATATTTATCAATTGCTCAGATGAAAAAATTGCAAGAAGTCATTCTACAAACATTTGCAGAAAATGAAGCAGAGAAATCAGAAATTACAAATGATAAGTTTTTGGAAATGTTTCTTGATGCAAAAAGTATTGAAGGATGTTCGGAGAGAACAATTAAGTACTATCTCGAAACAGTGCGACATTTGCTAGCACATACGCAAACAGAAGTCCGTAAAATTACGACAGAAGAAATTCGTGAATACTTGTCGAATTATCAAAAACTGAATAACTGCTCTAATGTCACAATCGATAATGTCAGAAGAAATATATCTAGTTTCTTCTCGTGGCTTGAGGAAGAAGATTATATTTTAAAAAGTCCAATGCGCAGGATACATAAGATCAAAACCAAAACAGTTGTAAAAAGCGTAATATCTGATGAAGGAATAGAAAAGCTCCGCGATAATTGTATAGAAAAAAGGGATTTGGCGATTATAGATCTTTTGTATTCAACAGGAATACGAGTTGGCGAGTTAGTAAATTTGAATATAGACGATATTGACTTGGAAGGGCGAGAATGTATTGTTTATGGAAAAGGTGATAAAGAGCGTCGTGTATATTTCGACGCAAAAGCAAAGGTGCATTTGAAGGAATATATTGATAATAGAACTGATGACAATGAGGCTTTGTTTGTCACATTAGATGCACCACATGATCGACTCAAAATAAGTGGGGTGGAAATAAGGCTGCGAAAGCTCGGTAGAAAGCTTGCACTTGAAAGAATTCATCCACATAAATTTCGAAGGTCAATGGCTACAAGAGCTATTGATAAGGGGATGCCAATAGAACAGGTGCAAAAAATACTTGGACATTCTCAAATTGATACGACAATGAAGTATGCAATGGTTAATCAGAATAATGTCAAAACTGCTCATCAGAAATATCTTGCTTAGAAAAGGTCAATTCGGATTTGTAGGGATGTTGTGGATGAAAGTCAGGTTAGGAGATTATATAAGAGAATATTCGGTAAGAAACAAAGCAGATGAAGATATTCCAGTATATAGTGTCACAAATAATAAAGGGTTTTGTAAGGATTATTTTGGTAAAGAAGTAGCAAGTAAAGATAAGACTACATATAAGATTGTTCCAAGAGGTTATTTTGCATATAATCCATCAAGAATTAATGTTGGTTCTGTGGATTGGCAAAGAGAAGCGGAAAAGGTTATTGTTAGTCCACTGTATAATATTTTTTCTGTTGCGGAGGAAATTGAACAGCAATATTTATATTATTATTTGAAAAGTGATATTACTTTGCAACGAATTAGAGCAGTGGCATTGGGAAGTGTAAGAGACAATCTAAAACTGAATATGTTATATGAGTTTCCAATCAATCTTCCGACTAAAGAAGAACAAAGATATGTAGTTGAGATATTGGATAGCGCAAGACAAGTTATAGAATTGAGAAAAAAAGAAGTGGATATGTTGGACGATCTTATCAAAGCCCGATTTGTCGAGATGTTTGGAACACTGAACAGCCCAAGTCAAGAGTTTACAAAAGCGACATTGAAAGAGTTATGTAATAAGATTACTGATGGTAAACATGGTGGTTGTAAAGTAGAAGAGGGTACTGAAAGGTACTTTGTTGGTGCTAGAGAAATATACGATGATGAAGTTCATTATGATACAGCACCAGAAATAAATGTTGATGAATTTGAAAAGGATTATAAGCGGTGCAATATTGAAATAGGGGATTTCCTTATTGTTAATACGGGAGCAACGATTGGTAAGTCTGCAATTGCAACTGATGAAAGGACTGAACATACATTATTACAAAAAAGCGTAGCTTTATTGAAGGTTAAGAAAGACTTGTTAAATCCTGTATTTCTGAAGTGGTGTTACAGGGTTAATACACAAATGTATATTGTCGAGAGTGCATCTGCACAGCCTAATCTTCTGCTTTCAAAGATTAATTCGACAGTTATTTATGTTCCAGATATAGAACTTCAAAATCAGTTCGCAGACTTCGTCAACCAAGTCGACAAATCAAAAGTTGCAGTGATGTGTGCATAATTATGATTTAGAACAAAAATATGTAAGAATAAAACAAAGAATTAGCAGTACGAAAGGAAGTTTCCAGCATGACGAACTTTGATTTTTTGAAACGAGAACCAAAATTCAATAGTTTCTCAGATGTTGCGATTGCAGCAGAGAAAGTCCTTAAGATTGACATGGAATCCAGTGTGATTAACTGCCGTCGGGCAATGGAGTTTGCCATAAAGTGGATGTATTCTGTAGACAAGTCATTGGAGATGCCATATCAGGACAAGCTTGTGAGTCTTATGAGCACAGAGGACTTTCATGATCTTGTAGATGATACTTTGTGGAAACGACTGGATTTGATTCGAAAGATTGGGAATAGAGCTGCGCATAATGGTAGAAAAATCACAGAGGATGAGGCAATTCTTTGTTTACAGAATTTGTTTATCTTTATGGATTATCTGTCTTATTGCTATTCTGATTTTTACGAAGAGAGACAGTACGATGTAAATCTGTTGAAGGAAACAGATAAAGAACCTGTGGTGGTAAAATCTTCGGATACTGATGTGGATTTAAAGGCATTGATTGCTGAGAATAAGGCACTTAAAGAAGAATTGACCGCCAAGCGTGAGGAACAGCAGCAGACCTATGTTCCAAAGCCGATAGATTTATCGGAATATAAGACAAGGAAAATCTATATTGATTCGATGTTGCTGGATGCCGGTTGGACAGAAGGAAAAGACTGGATCAATGAAGTGGAACTTCCGGGCATGCCAAATAAGTCGGAAGTGGGCTTCGCAGATTATGTCCTTTATGATGACAGTCATAAACCGCTTGCGGTAATAGAAGCAAAGAGAACTTGTGTGGATGTTGCAAGGGGCAGACAACAAGCGAAACTCTATGCGGATTTATTAGAAACGGAGTACAAGAGAAGACCGGTGGTTTTTCTTACCAATGGTTTTGAAACGAGAATCATAGATAATCAGTATCCTGAAAGAAAAGTTGCGACTATTTATTCTAAGAGGGATTTGGAGAAGCTTTTTAATCTTCAGACAATGAGGACAAGCCTGAAACATATTTCTGTAGATAAGAATATCGCAGGTCGTTATTATCAGGAAGGGGCAATCAAGACGGTATGTGATGCGTTTGATAATCGTAACCGCAGAAAAGCGCTTCTTGTAATGGCTACCGGTTCCGGCAAAACAAGAACGGTAATTGCATTATGTAAAGTCCTTTTGGATGCCGGATGGGTTAAAAATATATTGTTCCTTGCGGATCGCAATTCGCTGGTTACACAGGCAAAAAGAAACTTTGTAAATCTTTTGCCGGACTTGTCATGTTCAAATCTTGTAGAAGAGAAAGATAATTACATGGCACACTGCATTTTTTCTACCTATCAGACGATGATGAACTGCATTGATTCTGTTAAGGACGAAAATGGAAAACTATTTACCTGTGGACATTTTGACCTTGTAATCTGTGATGAAGCGCATAGATCTATTTATAACAAGTATCGAGATATATTTAATTATTTCGATGCGCCACTGGTAGGTCTTACGGCAACGCCGAAGGATGAGATTGATAAGAATACATACGGAATATTTGATTTGGAAAATGGTGTGCCTACATATGGGTATGAGCTTGCACAAGCTGTAAAGGATGGCTATCTTGTAGACTTTATAACGGTTGAAACGAAGTTGAAATTTATCGAAGAAGGTATTGCATATGATGAATTGTCGGATGAAGACAAGGCAGCTTATGAAGAAACTTTTGAATTTGAAGATGGTAAATTGCCGGAGCGGATTGATTCGTCGGCTTTAAACCGATGGATATTTAACGAAGACACCATTAAGCAGGTGCTTTATGTTCTTATGCGGGACGGACTTAAGGTGGATTATGGTCAGAAAATCGGTAAGACAATTATCTTCGCCAAGAATCATGATCATGCGGAGAAAATTTTGGAAGTGTTCAATAAGCAGTATCCGGAACTTAGCAAGAATGGACAGCCTTTTGCAAAGGTAATTGATAATTATATGACCTATGCGCAGAGTGCAATTGACGAGTTTTCAGATCCTAAGAAAATGCCACAGATTGCGATCTCTGTAGATATGCTGGATACAGGAATTGATGTCCCGGAAGTATTGAACCTTGTGTTTTTCAAGAAGGTTATGAGTAAAGCAAAGTTCTGGCAGATGATTGGTCGTGGTACCCGACTCTGTCCGAAACTTATGGATGGAGAAGATAAAGACAAATTCTACATCTTTGATTTTTGCGGAAATTTTGAATTTTTCCGCATGAACCAGGGAAGACCGACAGCGAATATGATTGCTTTGCAGGGGGCGGTCTTCTCACTTGAATTTGAAATTGCATATAAGCTTCAGAGTATTGAATATCAGATCGACAGACTGATTGCATATAGAAACAGTCTTGTTGAGATGATGACAGGTAAGGTGCAGGAACTGAACCGTGAAAACTTTGCAGTAAGACAGCACCTGAAGTATGTAGATACTTATTCTGTTAAACAAAACTATCAATCTATCACATTTGAAGATACTTTGATGGTTCGTGAAGAATTAGCACCGCTTATTATGCCCGATGGTGACGAAGCAAGCGCGGTCCGTTTCGATGCTTTGATGTATGGAATGGAATTGGCTTATCTTGCCGGGAAGGGGTATGGAAGACATAGAAGTGATCTTTTCAAAAAGGTTGAAGGGATTGCAAGCGTAGCAAATATTCCTGAGATTCAGGTGCAGTCAGAACTTATAAATAAGATTCTTCATACAAATTATGTAGATGATGCCGGAATTGATGAATTTGAGCATATCAGGGTAAGTCTTCGTAATCTTATGAAATATTTGCCTAAGAACAATACCATAAAATACGATACAAATTTTACAGATGAAATTCTGTCTACAGAGTGGAATGAGTCTGAACTTGAAAATGATGAATTGAAAAATTATAAGGCAAAGGCAGAGTTTTATGTCCGTCAGCATCAGGACAATATTGCAATCGCGAAACTTAAAACAAATCAGCCACTTACAGAGGTAGATATAGAAAACTTGGAGCAAATACTTTGGAAAGAAGTTGGCTCGAAGGATGACTATGAAAAAGAATATGGTCATAAACCATTGGGCGAGTTTGTACGTGAGATTGTAGGGCTTGATATGAATGCAGCAAAAGAAGCCTTTTCAGAGTTCCTAAATGACACAAACCTCGATAGCAGACAGATTTATTTTGTGAATCAGATTGTTGAGTATATCGTGCATAACGGTATGCTGAAAGATTTGTCGGTACTTCAGGAGTCACCGTTTACTGACAAGGGCAGTGTGGCAGAGATATTTACCGATATGACGGTATGGATGGGAATCAGAAAGGTTATTGACCGGATCAATGCGAATGCGGTGGCGTAAATAAAACTAGTTGTAAAGGTGATATTTTCGTAGAGAGGTGCTCAGTGATACTATTTGAAAATCCGGATTATGACAAGTTCTTTAATCCATTATGTTGCAAAAATAAGAAAATATATTATGAATGTATTTTACAACTGATAGAAAAGTCGAAACAAGTAACATTATTATACGAAGATGTGTATGAGATAATAGAACCAGATTGGAGATGTCAGATAGATTGGTTTTAA
>ERZ1034763.965-NODE-965-length-10432-cov-3.957117_pt1 | contig 10432 bp, 9 predicted proteins | sample MGYA00520701_ERZ1034763 | MGnify/ENA primary metagenome ERZ1034763 (study PRJEB33766, sample SAMN09781707) | gut metagenome | biome: gut microbiome | host: Homo sapiens | place: Madagascar | study: EMG produced TPA metagenomics assembly of the PRJNA485056 data set...
TTTAAGCAGTCAAAAATACGGATAATATCAATTCCGTTTGCAATAGATTTCTGTACGAAATACTCAACCACATCATCTGCATATGGACGATATCCTAAGATATTCTGTCCACGAAACAGCATCTGAAGTTTAGTTTTCTTAAATCCATCTCTTAACTTACGAAGTCTCTCCCATGGATCTTCCTTTAAGAAACGAAGGCAGGCATCGAATGTTGCTCCACCCCAGCACTCTACTGCATAATATCCAACTTCATCCATTTTCGGGATAATTGGAAGCATCTGTTCTGTTGTCATTCTGGTTGCAATCAGAGACTGATGTGCATCACGAAGAACAGTTTCTGTAATTTTTAAAGGTTTTTTCATTTCTTCTGACATTTCTATCCTCCTATATACCAAAGATTGCCATAAATACACCGGCAGCTACTGCTGTACCGATAACACCGGCAACGTTTGGTCCCATTGCATGCATAAGTAAAAAGTTTGTCGGGTCTTCTTCTGCACCGACCTTCTGCGATACACGCGCAGCCATAGGCACGGCGGAAACTCCGGCAGAACCAATCAACGGATTAATTTTTCCTTTGGTAATCCAGCAAAGCAGTTTTCCAAAGAGGACTCCGGCTGCAGTACCAAACATAAATGCAATCAGTCCAAGAGCAACAATCTTAAGTGTGCTGAAATTTAAGAATGCTTCTGCACTGGTAGATGCACCAACGGAAGTACCCAGAAGAATAACTACGATATACATCAAAGCATTGGATGCTGTATCTGTAAGCTGTCTGACTACACCAGACTCACGGAAGAGGTTACCAAGCATAAGCATACCAACCAACGGAGCAGTTGTCGGAAGAATCAGACATACAATTGTAGTAACTACGATTGGGAACAAAATCTTCTCCAGTTTGGATACCGGACGAAGGTTCTCCATCTTGATTGCACGTTCTTTCTTTGTTGTAAACAGTTTCATAATTGGCGGCTGAATAATCGGAACCAGAGACATATAAGAATATGCTGCCACCGCAATCGGTCCCATCAATGCAGCCTGTCCTAATTTACCGGCAAGGAAGATAGAGGTCGGACCATCTGCTCCACCGATAATAGATACGGCTGCTGCTCCCTTGTCATTGAATCCCATCAGAATTGCAAGCAGGTAAGCCCCGAAAATACCGAACTGTGCTGCTGCTCCTAAAAGGAAGCTGATTGGGTTTGCAATCAAAGGACCAAAATCTGTCATCGCACCAACTCCAAGGAAAATCAGAGAAGGTAAGATTGACCACTCATCCAGAGTATAGAAATAATAAAGTAAACCACCGACACCATTGCTGGTCTCTTCCGGACTTGCAATAATGTCCGGATAAATGTTAACCAGAAGCATACCAAATGCAATCGGAACCAAAAGAAGAGGTTCATAACCTTTCTTGATTGCCAGATATAAGAATACGCAGGCAATTACAATCATAAGGTAGTTACCCCAGGTCAGGTTAAAGAATGCAGTCTGATGCAGGAGGTTACTCATTGTGTCTCCAACATAACTTAACATAATTTTCCTCCTAGTTGTTCATTGTAGCAAGTAATGCTCCTGCTTCTACGCTGTCACCAACTGCAACTTCGATGCTTGCAACTGTTCCGTCTTCCGGTGCAACAACAGGAGTCTCCATTTTCATAATTTCAAGAATCAGAACTGCATCACCTTTCTTTACTGCTGTTCCAGGCTGAGCCTCAATCTTGAATACTTTTCCGGCTGCTCCGGCTTCAATCTTAATGCTTCCTGCTCCGGCTGCTGCCTTAGGTGCTGCTGCTTTTGCTGCAGGAGCTGCTGCTGCCTTTCTTGGTGCAGCTACAGGTGCAGATGCTCCGTTCTCTTCTACGGTAACATCATAAACATTTCCATTTACTGTAATTGTATAGTTTTTCATCTTTATATCCTCCTAATTATTCTTCAAACTATCTTCTCTTAATGGAACGTACTACAAATCCATCTGTAGAACTTCCTGTTGCTGCCGCAATTGCAGCAGAGATAACTGCAACAAGTTCCAAATCATCCTGAACCAGCTCTTCTTTCTGAGCAATCTGTTCTACTACTTTATCTTCTTTTGCAGCAGTTGCATCAGCCGCATTCTTTTTCTTATTCTGTAAATAAGGAATAATGCGGAATGCATAAATAATAATACTGATTAAAATTAAGATTACAAATACGGTACCCATGCCCATAAGTGTATTCATTCCGGCTTTGCCCATTTTCTCGCCAAGTGAATATACCTTGTCAAATGTCATACTGGTAAGTTCCGGTGTGTCTGTAGTTGTATCAAATACAACAGTAAAACTCAAATCACGGTTGGTATAATTCAATGTCTGTTCCATTACCATTGTCTTATTTGACTCTGTCATGGTAAAGTCACCAAATCCCTGGAAATCTCCTTCGTCAGCAACAGCTTCTTTCCAACTGCTATAGAAGTTGTAGTTTACTGCATCGCTCTTCTCTGAAATGGAAGAAAGAGCATTATCAATATCAGCTTCTGACACAGTAGTTATCTGCTGTACTGTCTGTTGTACTGTATCCTTCCACTGGTCATAGGTGCCTCCATTGAATGTTATTGAAGTCTGATCTGTCTTACCACAGGCCGTAACAGAAAATGCAAGCAGACAAACACATACAAGCATCCACAATTTTTTCTTCATAAGATTCACCTTTCTATTTTGTTCCATGTTTCTTATATGGAGTATCCATACGTTTTGTAAACAGCATTTCAAAAGCTGCTACAAGATATTTTCTGGTATCAGCAGGCTCAATAATCAAGTCTACATATCCTCTCTTGGCTGCAGTTACAACGTTAGACTGTAATGCCTCATATTCTTTTGCTTTCTCTGCAAGCTTGTCCGCATCAGCATCTGCATACATAATCTCTGCTGCAAGACGAGCATCCATCATACCGGTCTTAACATCCGGCCATGCGTATACAAGGTCAGCACCGATTGCTTTGGAGTTCATCATTACTGCTGCACTTCCGTAAGCATTACCGGTAAGCAGGCTAACCTTAGGAACTGTTGCATTCGCAAATGCATATGTAAGTTTAGCCAAAGCTTTTGCAAGTCTTCTTTCACTGCATTTTGTTGCTGTAAATCCAGCCACATTGGTAAGAGATAATACAGGAATATCAAATGCATCACAGAACTGGATGAATTCAGAAGCTTTTTCACAGCCTTTTGCACAAAGTGCTGCATCATGCTCTGCGACTTTCTTTCCTTCTTCATCATATTCTTCTGTGCAGTTAGCAACAGCACCGACAGTCAGTCCGTTTAACTGGATGAATCCGGTTACCATGCTCTTTGCATAATCCTTCTTTGTCTCTAAGAAATTGTGATTATCAGAAATCTCGCTTAATACGAAACGAGGATCGCCTTTCATGGTATCTACATTTTCGCATGCACGGTTCAAATCATCTTCACAGTCTTCCATATAACCATTCTCTGTGTTATCTGCCGGAAGCATGCAGACCAGTTCACGAATCTGTGCAAAGATTTCTTCTTCAGAACCTGCCATATCAATGACGCCGGTCTCTGTGCTCTGGAAATCTGCAGAAGAAGTATCACATTTTCCAACGTAATTTCCTTCGATTGCGTTTGGTGCATTTACAAACATTTTGGCTTTATCAGCTTCCATATATGCAAAATCACATAATCCAGGTACTACGGTAAGTCCGCCGCCACAGTTGCCGAATACAGCACAAATCTGTGGAATTACTCCGGATGCCATAACCTGTTTTTCATAAATCATTCCTAATGCATTCAAAGCATCTACTGATTCCTGAAGACGAACTCCGGCACAATCCAAAAGTCCGATTACCGGTGCACCCATCTTCATTGCTCTGTCATAAACAGCTGCAATTTTCTTTGCATGCATCTCGCCAATTGTTCCATTTAATACGGAAGAATCCTGACTGTAGACAAATACCAGATTACCATCAATCAGACCATGTCCGGTAATGACACCATCTGATGGCGTAGCTTCATCTGCCAGATTAAAATCCGTATTTCTTGCGGTTACCAGAGAACCGATTTCCATAAAGCTGTTTTCATCCAGCAAACGGCAAATTCTCTGTTCTGCTAAGTTATTACTTCTGTTGCTCATCTCTTAGTCCTCCATCTATTTTAGAAAAAATAAAATTTTTCGCTAGGGTAATTGTAGTACATTGACCAAAACTTTTCAATAGCAAATTGTTAATTTTTTCACAGATTTTACATATCGCATTTTATGGCTGATTTTCTGACTTTATAAAGAAAAAAGGTCAACCATTCTGAGGCAGCTGTAGCGGTAATCCCATGCCGAAACACTGTCTTTTAAGACAAGTTCTTCCTCTCTCACCACCTGCCCGTTCAGTATATACTTAAGGGTTCCAACAGTAGTTCCTGCTTCCACCGGAGCCTCAAGTCTCTGCTTTCTCTCCAATTTAAATTCAATGGATTCATCCTTACGAAGCAGTATATTTTCTATCTGTTTTTCCTCTGTCCTGTTCTGAACCTCTGTCATCTTAATTCTGCTATAGTCGTCTGTCTTTGCTCCCTTTATCTCAAGCGGATACTCTGCTTCCTTGGGGATTTCCAACTCCAGAAGATTTACCTTTTCAAAAGAATCGATTCCATACTGCATCAGCTGTTTTGTGTCTGACCATTTATAATTCTTATTGTTTGGCCAGCCGCAGCCCAAAAGTGCCACCACATAGGTACGGTCATCCCGCCGCAATGCTCCCACATAACAGTATCCGGCATTGCCCGTAAAACCGGTTTTACCACTGATTGCTCCGTCCATCATCGTAAGGAAACGGTTGTGATTATTGCAGCTGTAGTTTCGTGTTCCTTCTATATTAGAAAAGGAATAGGACGGTGTCTGCGTAATTTCAAGAAAAGTCTCTTTCATGGGAGACTCATTGATGCAATAGCTCATAATCCGGGCAAGGTCGGCTGCTGTCGTTCCATGGAATCCGTTTTCATCTTCCTTATCCAGTCCATTTGGCGTAATGAAATAGGTATCCATGCAGCCAAGCTCCGCCGCCTTCTCATTCATCAAGCCAGCAAATGCCTCCACACTTCCTGCCACATGTTCCGCAATTGCCACTGCCGAATCATTTTGGGATTCTAACATCAGAGAGAAACAAAGGTCTTTTAATAAAAACTGTTCCCCACTTGCTCCATTCAGCTGCACATCCGGCTGGGAGGCTGCATAATCAGAAAATGTAACCACGTTATTTAAATCTGCATGCTCTAAGGTTACAATCAATGTCATAATCTTTGTCGTACTGGCATTTGCCCGGCGCACATCATCTTCTTTTCCAAACAAAATACGCCCTGAATCCGCATCCATTAAGCATGCAGACAGCGCGTACAAATTCTTTGGTTCTTCGATTTCTATTTCATTTTCTTCCTGCGTTTCATCCGGATTATCCTGTGGCAACGGTTCTGCCGGAATATGATTGGAACTAAAAAATATAAAAAGCAGAGATAATGCTGTCATTTTCTTCCACCGTCTCTTTTTCATGACCGCTCCGAAATACATTTTCTCTGCATTCTATTCATTTCTTTCTATGATTATACTTCGATTATACTTCCGCTTACTACATTCCCTGTTGCTATACTTCAAGCTTCATTTCTGCTTCCTGTTCAGCCTGATGCTTGAATTCTTCCACCTGGTCTTCATTCAGCATCGGAAGTTCATCGATGGAATGCACACCAAAGCTCCGTAAGAATTCCTCTGTTGTGCCAAATAGCATCGGTCTGCCCGGAGCATCCAATCTTCCCACTTCATTGACCAGATTATATTCCACCAGTTTGCTTACTGCATGGTCGCAGGATACGCCACGGATTTTTTCAATCTCCGCCTTAGTGATTGGCTGCTTATAAGCAATGATGGATAAGGTCTCTAACAGTACGTCTGTAAGGACACGCTTCTTCGGCTGTTTTGCAATCCGAATCAGATATTCATACATTTCATTCTTCGTACACATCTGATAAGCGCCGTCCAGTTCGATAATCTGGATACCTCTTTCTTCCTGCTCGTATTTCTGCTGGAGTGCTTCTATTTTCTTTTTGGTTTCCTGTTTGTCTAATTCAATTGCATTGGCAATTTTATCCAATTCTACCGATTCCCCCATGGTAAATAAAATTGCTTCTATAATTGCTTCATAATTCTTTTCTTCCATTACTACCCTCATATAATAAGAGCCTAGGCTGCAACCTTGGACTCTATTCTGATATCATCAAATATTTTATCCTGATAAATGGTTATCTTGCCCATCTTCATCAACTCAAGCACTGCAAGGAAGGTCACGATAATCTCCATCTTGCCACACTGTGCTTCTAAAAGACTGCGGAAGCTGAAATGCGGATGTGTCATTGCATACTGCTCTAAATATACCATTTTATCGGACAGTGATACTTCTTCTTTCTCAATCTTGCCAAATTTGGAACGAACCGGGTCAATCTTATCTTCCTGCTTACGCATGATGGATTTGAAAATATCATTCAATTTCTTCAATGTGACATCTGCCATCAGTTCCTCTAAATCCACCGGCTCTTCATAGGCAGCTACCTCGTCCGGAATCGTCGGCTCCTTAAACATCACCTTTTCCGCATCCATCTGACGGTCTTTTAATTCATAGGAAATGCATTTATACATCTTATATTCCAAAAGCTGTTCTACCAGTTCTGCTCTCGGGTCTTCTGCTTCCTCTTCTTCTGTCTCTTTTGATGGAAGAAGCATCTTTGATTTAATATCAATCAGTGTGGCTGCCATAACTAAGAACTCACTCATAACATTTAAATCCTGCCGCTTCATTTCCCGGATATATTCCATATACTGATTGGTAATCTCCACAATTGGGATATCATAGATATTTACTTTATTCTTATCCAGCAGATGAAGGAGCAAATCTAACGGTCCTTCGAACACCTGCAGCTTTACTGTTAATTCCATTTCAAAACCTCTCCATTCTTTCCTAGCACATCTATTTTAACGGTATCTAAGAAAAAACGCAAGTATTTTTACAAGATTTAGTGTTTTTCACAACTTTATACCACAAATTAAGCAATATCTTGTGGTTTTATAACCACGAACACAAGTTCCGCCCGGTTAAAGATTCTGATATGAAAGGTATGGGTTCCAAGTCCACGGCTTACAATTACTTTCTTTCCGTCAAAATCAAAGGAGCCGGCATCATATTTCGGGAACCACTGAAACTGTGGAGAAATCAGGCTTCCAATACCAGGAATCCGTATCAGACCTCCATGATTATGTCCGCAAAGAGTCAAATCCGCTCCCCAGTCTGCATATTCCTTTGCGTATCTTGGATTGTGTGCTAACAGCACCTGAAAGGTATCTTCCGTCTGCTCCGGAAGTGTTTTCTCAAGATAATCCTGCGGAAGTGGCACATCCACTCCTTTTTTATAACAGGACAATGGAATTTCAAGACCGGTAACCGCCAGTTCTCCAAAAGCTTCTGTTTCATTATGCAGTACATGGATGCCAAGCTCTTTTACCTTATTTTCAAAAGCGAAAAATTTCTCCTGATACTCACTTTTTCTTATGTGGGCACGGGATTCATGATTTCCGTAAGAATAATAAACCGGTGCAATCCTGCACAGCTCTTCCAATATCTTTAACGCTGTCTCATAGGTGTCACTTTTCCTGCTGACCACCATATCTCCTGGAATCAGAATCAGATCCGGCTGTCCGCTTCTAATTGCATCCAAAAGCCGGACATTGTCTTTCCCGTATTGAAATCCATGTAAATCAGCCAAGACTGCCGCCTTATATTCTCTTTGCACTTTACCACTTTTTATCTCATAATCCGTTCGTGCAAATCTTTTTAATTCCTGCCATTGCCAGATTATGTAAACCGAAATCACACATGCTATTACAATAATGATTTTTAATAACATCTTTCACCTCTTTGCGTCAATTAAATAAACCATGCTTTATCTGCATATTTCTTTCTCTTCTCTATTAAAATGTAATAGAACATACCGGAGGTATTCTTATGCATACCATTCTTTCCATTTTCATAAGCCTGTCTCTTCTCAGCCCGGCCATTTTACCAATGGCATCACAATTTTCTGTTCTTGCAGAAAACGAAGCTCCTGCAGAATCCGGCAATCCGTCCCCGGATACATCCAACCCTGACACTACAGTTCCAGATGCATCCGCCCCAGTCACATTGTCTGCTCCCAGCGCTCTTTTAATGGAAGCATCTACCGGAACCATCATCTATGAAAAGGATGCTCATTCCATCCTGCATCCTGCCAGCATTACGAAAATCATGACACTGATTCTGATTTTCGATGCTCTGGACGCACAAAAAATTTCCCTGGATGATGTTGTCACAGTTTCGGAACATGCTGCAAGCATGGGCGGTTTCCAGGTCTTCTTAGAGCCGGGTGAAACCCAGACCGTTGATACCATGATAAAGTGTATCAGTGTTGCCAGTGCCAATGACGCCTGCGTTGCCATGGCAGAATTCATTGCCGGTTCGGAAGATGCCTTCGTTGCCCAGATGAATGAGCGGGCTGCCGGACTTGGTATGAAGGATACCAACTTTGTTAACTGCTGCGGTCTTGACGTTGACAATCATATGACCAGTGCCTATGATGTTGCTCTAATGTCCCGGGAATTAATCACAAAATATCCGCAGATACATAATTATTCTACCATCTGGATGGAAAATATTACCCATGTCACGAAAAAAGGGTCTTCCGAATTTGGTTTAACCAACACCAATAAGCTCATCAAACAATACGCCTATGCTACTGGATTAAAAACCGGTTCCACCGGTCTTGCCAAGTACTGTGTCTCAGCCACTGCTGAAAAAGATAACATTAAACTCATCGCAGTCATTATGGCTGCACCGGATTATAAAGTGCGTTTTGCTGATGCATCCGCCCTTTTAGACTATGGTTTTTCCGTATGCCGGCTCTATCAGGATACCACACCGCCCGCTCTGCCGGAATTATCAGTACGGGGTGGCACTGATAAAAAGGTCAGTCTTTCCTATGAAGGAACCTTTTCATATCTTGATACTGCAGGAAATGACTTAAATCTTATTGAAAAAAAGCTTTCTCTTCCAGAAGAAATAAAAGCTCCGGTAACACAGGGAAAAGAAGCCGGCACACTTTACTATACATTAAATGAAAAAGAAATCGGCTCCATCCGGGTCTTATATGATACTACAATTCCAAAAGCTACCTATCAGGATTATTTTCGTAAGACGCTTACTTATTTCTTCTCCCTGTAAAACCTTTTCTACAAAAGCGGGGCCAGCAGACGCAGACAGGTCTGTATCATCCGTACTCCTACAAATCTGTGTTTGCAGAATTCCAGATCAATCTGCTGTGACTGTCCGATTACCGCAAGTGCATCTTCTTTTAACTGCAGCACTGCCTCGGTCTTATAGCACCAGACTCCGCATTCAAAATGCAGATACATACTGCGGTAATCCAGATTGATACTGCCTACGGTAGCAATTTTATCATCACAGACAAAACTCTTTGCATGAATAAATCCCGGTGTATACTGATAAATCTTTACACCACTTTCAATAAGAACACCATAATCTGCCTGTGTCAGAAGATAAACAAATTTCTTATCCGGAATTCCAGGTGTTACAATCCGCACATCCACACCACGTTTTGCCGCATTCTGAAGGCTTACCAGCATTTCATGGTCAATAATCAGATACGGGGTGAAAATGTAGACATACTTCTGCGCTGAATTAATAATGTTCATGTATACATTCTCGCCGGTATTTTCGTGATCTAGCGGTGTATCACTATACGGCTGCACATATCCAACAGATGGAATCTTTGCCACATAGTCTGCATCCGGCCGGAACTTCTCATAATCCTCCGTGGAATTTATTATATAATTCCACATTTCAAGAAACATACAGGTAAAGCTCCATACCGCTGCACCTTTCATACGGATTCCGGTATCCTTCCAGTATCCAAACCGCTCAATTTCATTGATATATTCATCTGCAATATTGATTCCACCAGTAAATGCAACATTTCCATCAATAACGAGGATTTTTCTGTGGTCACGGTTATTCATAATGACAGCCAGCCTCGCCCGCAACGGATTAAACGCCGCACATTTAATTCCGATTTTCTGCAATTCCTTATAGAAATTATTCGGCAGTGTCGTAATGCAGCCAACATCATCATAAATCAGACGTACTTCTACGCCCTCTTCCACTTTTTCCTTCAAAAGCTGAATCAGCTCCCGGAACATCTTTCCATCATCTAAAATAAAATATTCCAGAAAAACAAACTTTTTCGCTTTCCGGATTTCTTCTAACATAACCGGAAACATTTCTTCTCCGGACGGATAATAATTTGTTGCTGTATGTTCATAAACCGGAAAATGCGCCCAGTCACTGATATATGCAGAC
>ERZ1034763.966-NODE-966-length-10421-cov-3.903434_pt1 | contig 10421 bp, 12 predicted proteins | sample MGYA00520701_ERZ1034763 | MGnify/ENA primary metagenome ERZ1034763 (study PRJEB33766, sample SAMN09781707) | gut metagenome | biome: gut microbiome | host: Homo sapiens | place: Madagascar | study: EMG produced TPA metagenomics assembly of the PRJNA485056 data set...
GGGTTTGGCATTAAGCCCTTCGGTCCAAGTACACGACCAAGACGTCCAACAACGCCCATCATATCAGGAGTTGCAACAACAACGTCGAAGTCAAGCCATCCTTCGTTCTGGATCTTCGGAATTAATTCCTCTCCACCAACGAAATCAGCACCTGCTGCCTGAGCCTCGTCTAATTTGGTTCCCTTTGCGAATACTAATACTTTTACAGCTTTACCAGTTCCGTGTGGTAATACAACTGCACCACGGATCTGCTGATCTGCGTGACGTCCGTCACATCCGGTACGAATGTGAACTTCGATAGTCTCATCAAATTTTGCAACGGCTGCTTTCTTTGCAAGTCCGATTGCTTCTGCCGGATCATATAAAGTTGCTCTATCAATTGATTTTGCAGCTTCTAAATATTTCTTTCCTCTTTTCATTCTAAATAACCTCCTGTGGTATTATCGGGAGTGGTACCCTCCCACGTTTCCATTTAGTCCTCTACTTCGATTCCCATACTTCTTGCTGTTCCTGCGATCATGCTCATTGCAGCTTCAACAGATGCAGCATTTAAGTCTGGCATTTTCAGCTCAGCGATTTCCTGAAGCTTAGCTTTAGAAATCTTTGCAACTTTTGTCTTGTTCGGAGTTGCAGATGCACTCTTTAAGTTGCAGGCTTTTTTCAGCAGTACTGCTGCTGGAGGAGTTTTTGTAATGAAGCTGAAGCTTCTGTCTGCGTAAACAGTGATAACTACAGGAACGATTGTATCTCCCATATCTGCTGTTTTTGCATTAAACTGTTTTGTGAATTCCACAATATTCACACCATGCTGACCTAAAGCAGGTCCAACAGGTGGTGCCGGAGTTGCTTTGCCGGCAGGAATCTGCAATTTGATATATCCTTCTACTTTCTTTGCCATTTGAGGTTGCCTCCTTTAATTCATCTTCTTTACATCTGAAAAACTAATCTCGACCGGAGTCTCCCGGCCAAATAAATCCACATTAATCGTACAAATCTGTTTTCCGTGATCCATACGCTGGATAACACCGATGGTGTCCTTCCACACACCACCGATTACAACGACGGTATCGCCTTCATCGAAATCTACGACAATGTTGTCTGACTTGATTCCCAGTGGTCTCATTTCAGCGTCAGTGAGTGGTACCGGCTTAGATCCCGGTCCAACAAATCCGGTTACGCCTCTAGTATTTCTTACCACATACCAGGTATCATCATTCATGACCATATTGATAAGCACATATCCCGGGAACATTTTCTTCTGAACCTGCTTTTTCGCACCGTTCTTAAGCTCGACAACATCCTGCATCGGTACTCTGACTTCGAGTATCTGCTCTTCTAAATGCCGGTTCTCGATTGCCTTATCGATGTTCGCTTTGACCTTATTCTCATAACCTGAATAGGTATGAACTACATACCAGTGTGCCTCTGCCATAATCACCTATGCCTCCATTATAAATTCACTAGAAAATTCACACCATACTGGATGATTGTATCCAGAAGTGTAATTATCAGACCAAGTACAACTGACACAATAACAACTGCTGTTGTCTGACGGGCAAGTGATTCTTTTGTAGGCCAAATGATTTTTTTGAATTCAGCCTTAAGACCGGCGAACCAGCTCTCTTTTACTGCTGTGTTCTTGTTTTCGGTTTCTCCCATTTTGTCACTTCCTTTTCTTTTTGCTCATTGTCACGCATTCACAAATTATTTTGTTTCTTTGTGTAATGTATGAGTCTTGCAGAATCTACAATACTTCTTTGTCTCCATTCTGTCTGGATGAGCTTTCTTGTCTTTTGTCATGTTGTAATTACGCTGCTTGCATTCTGTGCATGCTAATGTAATCTTTGTGCGCACAACTTCCACCTCCATTACTTTCTTTGTGTTTTCTATGCCTATTTTTAGGCATAAAAAAAAGACTTACTTCCAAGCTAGTCTATGATAGCACAAACCACATGGAGCGTCAACTCTTTTTTCATATTCTCTGTAAACTTGTAATCCGGTACATATATTACCACAAAATCTAGCGTTTTTGCAACATTTTTTGTATATCTTGTAGATGACTTTTTCTTATTTTTATGCTATATTAGATATGTATAAATGGATTTTACTATACCCCGGCATCAAGAAGATGCACATTTCATGGAAGAAAGGAGGGGGTTATTTATGGCATCTGCTATTCTTGATAATATGTATAATTATTATCTTACAACTTATGGCAAGTCTACCGTTTCCCGGTATGATTCCCACAAGAAGAGTGAGTTGCGTTCTGTTTACAATAATATTGTAAAAATCAATAAAGAATCCCCTCTTTACAAAATAAAAGATTCTGCTGATGCACAGAAGTTTGCTATCGATATCAAAGAACATGCCCGTGATTTAAAAAATGTCATTGCTTCTTTATCTACCGGTGACAGTCTTGCAGAGGCTTTTCAGAAAAAAATTGCCGTCTCTGACCAGGATGATATCGTTGATGCAGATTATGTTGGAAGCGGAGATTCCGGCGAGAATACCAACAGCTTTCAGATGGAAATCAAGAAGCTTGCTTCTCCGCAGTTAAACTACGGTAATTACTTAAAGGAGGACCAGCTTGCTTTTAAACCAGGCAGTTATTCCTTTGATCTGAATACCAGCAGTGCTTCCTATGAGTTCCAGTTCAATGTAAATCCAGATGATACCAACCGGAGTGTCCAGGATAAGCTGGCAAAGCTTTTCAATACTGCCAGCATTGGCATTCACGCAGAGGTTAAAGAAGATGACTCCGGTCATAGTGCCCTGGTCTTAACTTCCAGACAGACCGGTCTTAAGGATGACGAAGATTTTCTGTTCCAGATTCTGCCGGGAACTTCCAATGAATCCATACAGGCAATGGATAAGCTTGGTATCAATAAGGTTACGGATGCAGCTTCCAATTCCGTTTTTCTGTTAAACGGTACGGAACACAGTTCCTATTCCAATACGTTTACCATCAACAATGCTTTTGAAGTACACCTGAAAGCGGTCAGCCCGGAAGGCAGACCTGCTACCCTTGGTTTTAAAGCAAATGTAGATGCCGTTGCCGATAATATTCAGGAACTGGTGGATTCCTATAATTCCATGGTGGATACCGCGAATGAATACCGCGAGTCGCAGCCGACCAGCCAAAAGCTGCTTTCTGATATGAGCGGTGTTGCACAGCATTTTAAAAATGATTTTGAAGCCATCGGACTTATTGTAAATTCTGATTCTACTATTTCCGTTGACCGGGATTTACTGGCGGACGCTGTCGAATCGGATGATGCCGCCGAGAGTTTCCATGTATTAAACCGCTTTAAGAATGCCTTAAGCGTAAAAGCCAACCAGGCTTCCTTAAATCCGATGCAGTACGTGGACAAAGTCGTTGTTGCTTACAAGAACCCGGGCAAGAATTTTGCCACACCTTACATTACGTCTATGTACTCCGGTTTGATGCTGGATAAATATTTATAAGACCTGACTTTTACATGTAGGAAAAATCAGGTCTTATTTTTTTGCTGCCGGTGGCAGGTTATGTTCTTTATTTTGCGAAGCTGGTGCTTTGTGTATATAATTCATCCGGACAGATATCCTGACCTTCCGGCCATACAACAGTATATCCATCTGTTCTTACCCTTCTAAAGTAATCCAGGTTCTCCAATTTTCCATACCAAGAGCCTTTTATATATGGTTTAACATCAAACCGTTTTCTTTCTCCATTATCAAATTCAACATCAAGAATATAACCTTCTTCCGCCTGAACACTTGTAGCCGTTGGTCTAAGCATCTTCATATCCTCCTTGTTCTGTTCCATTATTTTAATGGAGCTATCCGGAAACAGCCTTCTCCCTCACTTAGCATTTTCCAATTGGCATATAATTCATCTTCATGGATTGTCATCCATGCCAATAGCATTTTTAACTGTCGATTAGGGAACTTGCCTTCCAATACTTCTCCATTCAGCGAAACTACAATTTCCTCTTCTCCATACAACGCATGAATATGTGGTTTACTATGTTTTCCACCTTTTTCGCTCTGCATGCGTACAATAATTCCATAAAACATTGATAATGCGGGCATTTCAATCTTCCTCCTATGCAATTTTTCACAGGAGTTTTCTAAAAAAATCCTGCTTTTTTTGTGAGTTTAAAGCATGAATTTTTCAAGAAATATAAGATGTGTTCATTGATTCTATGAAATGAGGCATTATACGGATTTCTTTTTGCATATTGCCAAAATTATGAAAAAATATGCTTCGTAGCTATTGTAACATAACCGTCGAAGCATATACAATACAAGTTTCTAAAAACTCTGTAAAGCGTCTCTAATTTTTTTATAAATCCACTATCTTCTACTCCTCCCCAATCTTTTCCAATATAAACTCCAAACGTTTCCGATAACTGCAGCAGTTCTTCACTTTCACATAACCGTTCTTTGCAATCTGCTGTCGTTCTTCCTCATGGGTAAGATAGTAGCTGCACTTTTCTACCAGTTCTGCTTCGGATTCAAAGCAAGCCAAATCTTTTCCAATTTCAAAATAAGCCGGCAATTCTGCCTGATAATTGGTCAGCAGGAATCCACCTGCACCAAGTACATCAAAAATCCGTAGAGGCAGTCCGCTCTTGATATTCGGAATCGTAAAATTAAGATTGATTTTCGAATAGCGGAATACCTTCGGCATCTCCGACCAATAATCTACCGAACCGCAATTTTTTACCCGAAGCAAAGTATCCCCACCTGTATTTGTATAAAGGCTGACCGGGAATTTAGCCGCCAGTGCCAGCAATGCACGCTGTCTCTGCAAAGAAGCCGTTTTAAATCCCAGCACCGTTGTTGCAAATACCAGCCCCAGATCAGAAAAGGAATCCTTCGATTTCTTCAGTTCAAAATATTCCGATACACGCTCTAAGATATCCGCAGTCAGCATCGGTTCGATTATATTGCCGCCGCTGATATTAAGCTGCGCCTCCATGACAGCATCAAAATAACCCCGCAAATATTCCGGAAATCTTGTTTCCAGTTCATCATAGCTGTTCTTCTCATATAAATTTCCTACAAAAGAAATCCCGCCGGCAAAATCCCGTACCGAATGTTTTGAGGCATTCCCACTATCTGTTTCTGCCAACTGCATTTTATCCATAGTATCCTGTGCAAATAGCTCATCCAGCCGGTCCGTATCCACTGTCAACGGCAGATGCCAGATATGTTTTACGCCCATTCCCTTGAATTCCAGATAATTTGTCTTATCAAAAAGAAAGAAATAATTGCAGTCCAAGAATACATTCTTGTGATACATGCTAAGCAATGGGCTGTCACAGCTCCAGGATACATACTTTATCCCCATCTGCTGACATACTCCGGAAATCACTGCAAAATAGTTAACCGTAAAGACAAAGTCATAGTTTTTCTGCTGCAAGATGCCATGTAAACGTGCCGCAAACACTTCATCCTCATCATAGCTTTCCAGTTCCTGTTCAATTACATCCACCTGATGTCCCATGGATTGGAATGTTGCAATGATGTCTATGTAATTGTAGGAATTCCAACGGTAAACCAAAATATTCATGGGGTGGCTCCTTTTATTTTCATTGCTTTTTATTTACAATTAGTATATAACATTTTTTCTTCTTGTCCAAATCTTTTTGTTATGTTAAAATGTGAAAAAACTGTTAATAACAGTCATTACACGGATTCCGGTGCCCTCGAAATTGTAACCCTGGAAAATGCCATTTATGTTGCAAAGGTTCATTCCCTTGCAGAACAGATGCCTCTGGATAATGCGGTACAAAGAGCTGTCACCGAATGCATTCAGGAAAATATTCTGGCAGATTTTCTTAGGAAGAATCAGGCGGAGGTAATTGCTATGAGTATTTTTGAATATGATAAAGTTGAAGAAGAAAAAAAACTGAGAAAAGCTGAATTTGACGCCGGTGTTGAACAGGGATTTAAACAGGCTTCTACCGATACCGCCCTTCGTCTTTTGAAAACAGGAAAGTTTGATGCAAAGGAAATCGCAGAACTTTGTCATCTTTCGATAGAGGAAGTAAATCAATTAAATAATCAGAAGAGATAAATCAAATTTACATACCGTCGTATCTTCTTTTTGATATTGCCTGCATGTTGTTAGACTGTTATCCGTCAATCCATCATCCACTATAATTATTTCCAGATTTTTATGCATTTGTTCAATAATGCTTTCAATACATTTATCTAAATATTTTTCAACATTGTATACCGGAACGATAACGGATATTTTATATTTTTCCATAATATTATTCCATTCTCTTAACTATCTGATTATATTTTTCCATTGTATCTGTTCTTGCCTGTCTGGCTTGATCATTCAGCCATCCACCGTTAAAATGATGAATAGAAAAAGTATTTTGAGTTAATACCGTCTCTCCACTCATATAATCATAAGGGTGAAAAAAATCCGGGGAAAATACTGTCATATTATTTATACGTTGGATACTGTTATTTATAGTCATGCCACGTTTTATAAACGGCTCCGTCTCATATACTCCGCATGTTTCCAAATTTATAGTTCCGTCAGGATACACGAAGGGAATATTTTCTCTATACGCAAGCATTTCCCCAATCATGGGATGATGTTTAACCGCACCACTGCATCCTCCCATATTAATATTCCCCCATTTTTCCACACCACAAAAAGCTCCTTGTCCACGTAGAGCATCCAAGGATCGCAACAGTTCCACATCTGTGTCAAGATAAAAGCCACCATATGTATATAATATATCTAGTCTCGCAAAATCGGGAACAAATCCCCACTTTTGCGCATTATATGCCTGTTCCATATAGATGTTTTTATGAATATCATAATTGCTCTCATCCCACCTTATAATTTCATACCCAGGGCATTTTTCTTGCCAAGACTCCATACATTTTTTTAAATAATCAGGCATTTCTTTTCCTGAGAACCAACAATAATGGATTTTCTTCGGAATGAGCTCTTCTGAATAATTTCCTAATATAATGTCTGTTGCATTCGCCTTTTCTTTTACCGCCAGTGCTTGCATCACCGGAATAATTATAGCATCCATCCCATTTAATTGTTTATTTTCATCTAATGTTGCCAGCACCGCACTGTAATTACTATTTGTTATAAACAAAATACTATTCTGCGCTATAGAATCCAACACTACAGGGGAACAAATTTCAACAGGCCTATTGCCAATCGTTATATATTTTCCCTGTTTTCTTACATCACAATCAACATAGCAGTCGATATTTCCAGACAGGCCGTATCTTTGAATCATATCCGGAACTACTATTTTTCCTATCATGCCAGCTCCATATATGACAATTCTCATTTTTTCCCTTTTAATACGCTTTGCTATATTCTCTAATGTAATGTTTTGTAAATGAAGCATTGGATCCTCCATCCGGATTTTCTATTCGTTAAGTATTTTTTCCCACATACTCATATATTTTCCCATATCCATTTTTAATAACATTTCTTCTCTTGCCATTTTCCCCATTTTCGGAAGAACAGAACGTTTTTTTTCTAAATATTCTATGTTATCTGCCATACCAACATAATCGCATATTGGAACCACAAAACCATTTTTACCATCATGCACATCATCCAGTATGCCTATTGTTTCCGTCACAACCGGAACTGCACCGTTTAGCATAGCTTCCATATTCGCTATAGGTCTTCCTTCATTATCCGAAACATTTAATGCAACGTCCTGTTTTTGCCAAAAAGTGCTCAATTTCTCCCTTGGCAACCATCCCAACAGGGATATATGATTCTCTATTTGTTTCTCTGAAATAAGTTGTTTTATTTTGTCATAGTAACTGCCCGTACCCGCTATTTCCAAATAATATTTAACATTCCTTTTTTCCAGTTCCTCTATTAGTTGAATCATTATGTCCATTCTTTTTTCAAATTTTTCTAATCTGCCGGCATATCCTAAATGAATAGCTTCTCCAGAATCCATAGAATAGGTTCTCTCCAAAGTTTTTTCATACGGCATAGGTACTGTCATAGAAAATACTCTTTGCTCCGGTATACCATAAGAAACAAGAGTTTCTCTTATTCCCTGACTTACACATACATATTTATCTATCATTGTTCTATAGCTCAATATGTCTCTGTACATTCCATCGCTTGAACCATGATCAACCATAATTATCTTATATTGTTCCGGATAGTTTCTTTTTAACAGGCACGCCGAAACCATCAGTTCATTTACTCTGGAAAAAACGATTGTGCATGGTCCATTTTTTTTCAGAAAATTTATACCCTTTTGTATATATTCCGGAGAAAAAACCATGGTATCTTTATAAGAAAATTCCTGGATATGTGTCTCTACTTCACTTTTTATACCCTCCTGTTCCTTGGAAGATAATAAATAAACGTTTTCCCATCCAGTCTGATCACTCCAGAATATCATATCTTTTAACCATGATTCTACGCCTCCGTGTCCTAAGCCCCAGGACGCATCAAATAAAATTTTTCTATTCTTACCACATATTGGATAAGTTAATTTATCCGTATGTTGTAGATAAATATCCAGTAACACATCATGAAAGGACAATTGTCTGGTAAATGGAATGCCATAATTTAATTCTAATTCATTCCACGTTGGTTCATATACCAATGAGCTATAAAATGTTACGCATACATATATTCCTGAATATTTCCTCAGCACATCCGGACTTTCAATCGTAATTCCATTGAAATTGTGTCCCCATTTATCAGCATTACTATCTACGATACCACATATCTCATAATCCGTGTTTTTAATTAAATTTAGTAATATATGGCAGCGTTTCCCACTTCCATATAACCATAATTCTTTCATTACTATTTTCGCACTTCCTACTCAAACAGATAATCACCCAAACCAGCATGCTTCTCACTGCCAAAGTCAGAGGGATAACTCATGTAATCTCCATATTCATACTCCAACATTTCTTCTTCCTTATGTGGAGCCCAGAATTTTCGGTTTTCAAAAGCAACATCCTTTAATGGCATTATGTTCGATGCTTCCATCCAATTCGTCACTCTCTGCATAACACCACCTGTATAGCTTTCATCATTATCAACTCCTGAAGCTATATATTTTGTCTTTACTTTAGATATATTGGGATTTCTGTCTATCTCTTTGTTTAAGAATTTTACAATATCTTCTGTTTTATCTATCTGATCCATTCTCCGTCTTAATTCAGATAAATACTCCTTGTGTTCATTAAGTGAATAGTTATCTGCGTAATAGTCATAAGAAAAGAAATCAATCCACAATCTTCTTTCACTATCCTGGCCTTTATATACAACAAGCTTTCCAACATCAATATCCATCAGCCATTCATTCGGGTATTTTCTCTCTAATGCCGCCATATACTCATGTCTATTATAGCCGTTTTGCTGTTTATACGGGATTTCGCAATAAAAAGCTCGTCCCTTCTCTTTAAAGTAACCAATAAGTTTCTTATAATCCTCACGCATCAGCCCAAAGTCAAAATCATCATCCCATGGAATAAATCCACTATGCCTATATTCTCCCAGGAGATTTCCACTCAACAAAAAAGGAGTTATATTTAGGTCTTCTATACCCTCAAAAAATTCCTGAACAAAGTCCAATAACTTTTTCTGTCTTATCCTTAATTCGCCAGTCGCTGGAAGCATTTTTGTAATATCGCTATGTTCCATTAAATATTGTAATTTACTTTTTTCATGCAAATATTTATTTTTATAATAATTGATTTTCGCAAAACACTGATTGTCTATACTATTCAAATATGTTAGTACATCCTTTTCTCCCCATACTTTTGTCTTAAAACCAACTATTCCCAAGTATGGAATGTACTCTCTGATTCCGTCGTTTTCAAGTTGTGCTATTACATTATCTGTGTTTACTTCATTAAGGCTTATTACAATAAGATATTCATTATATATTTGTAACAATTCCCTATATGAAATAACAGGCTTTCCTTCTATCTTTTTACTACTATTCGCATAATTATCACAGTAACAATAGACATTTTCTTCGCCTAATACATGTAACGCATCTCTGCCCATATGTCCAGATCCAAACAAAATTATTTTTTTCATACTGCAACTTTCACGCCTTCTAAATATCTATTATTATAATCATGAACAAATATTTTTCCGCCGCTTGATAGTCTTGGATAAAAAAATCTCAATCCTTCAAGCATTGATTCCTCCAAATCAACGTCTAATGAAACAAAGGCATATTTTTCATTTTCAGCTTCATCAGTTACGCTTTCCGGGAAATATCCCTTAAATACTTTAGCTCTTTCCGGATAAGGTATATTTTTCAACATTCTTTCAACAGAAGTCTCTTTGTGTTCTTTGATAAATCGTTCGTCACAGGTTCCCTTTTCCAGTTCCTTTTCTGCTTCAATCTGATCAAACCCTTCAAATGTGTCAAATAAATAAA
>ERZ1034763.971-NODE-971-length-10376-cov-10.683073_pt1 | contig 10376 bp, 8 predicted proteins | sample MGYA00520701_ERZ1034763 | MGnify/ENA primary metagenome ERZ1034763 (study PRJEB33766, sample SAMN09781707) | gut metagenome | biome: gut microbiome | host: Homo sapiens | place: Madagascar | study: EMG produced TPA metagenomics assembly of the PRJNA485056 data set...
TGGATCATCTGAAATTATTGCTTACTACGCTATCGCGTTTCTCTATTCACTATAACGTTTATCTCCTATGAAGTGACGGAATTACAGAATCATTCCGTCTGCGCCTTCTCATTTTCTTCCCGGATAATCTCCTTTCTGGCGTTCTGTACACGCGCATTGCCAGTAACCACAGCCTTGTCCTCAACCTTCACATTCCTACGAAATAAATTCTTTGACATATTAGTTATATAGTGTTAGTATAATTATAGAAAGGGTGCTGCCGATAGACGGTTAGCCCAAGTAAATTAGTTTGACAAAAATGCCGCTTAGTTTACCAGACGTGGGCGGCTATTTTTGTGTCTTGTTATTATCCTTACCAAAGGAATATCCGATTCCAAAGCAGGTTAAGCCGAAGCTTACTACTGCAATAAAGTCAACAATACTCATATGGCTTAGCCCTCCTTTCCTTGGATTCCCTTACGGGTTTCTATGTAATCAGAGGGTCACAGTCCCTCTGCCGAAGGACTAACCGCCTACCGTTATGGTAGCACCCACGAGCAATTGTATCAGACAGAATTCAATTTATCAATTATTCCTAAAATATTTTTACCACCCTTTAATCTATCTGTTCGTTACTGTTCAGACGCAAGCTTGACACCACGCTGTCAAGCTATGCGCCATAGTATTAATTATTGAGTGATTACAGCCCATTTAAAATGCCTCTACGAGGCATTTTAAATGGGCTGTAATCGTTGCTGGTAACACCGTTAGGTGTGAACAGTGACTTATCTAGTTCTTATCAGCCGCCAGTATCTGATCGATCGTCTTCATCAGCTGCTTATATGCCTCGTCATTATCAATACCGCCCATGATCGGCTCTCCGATAATATTTCCGTTACGGTCAAGCACGATTGTAGTCGGGAAGGCCATAATGCTTGTTGCATATTTTCCGGCTTCACTGTTGGAATCAAGGGAAAGATTCGTATATTTTGCACCCTGCTTCTCTAAAATACTCTTAGCTTCAGCAATTCCATCCTCATTTCCGTCAAGAGAATCTGTATTGATACCAATTACCTGTCCGCCTTTTTCCTTCAGCTCCTCATTTAATTTATTCAGTTCCGGAAGCTCCTGTACGCATGGAGAACATCCATTAAACCAAAAATTCAAAACCGTGACCGCATTCTTTGAAATGATGCTGCTGTCCACGTCATTTCCATCCAGATCCTTTGCCTTAAACTCCGGAAATACGCTTGCTCCCTCTTTGCCGGAATCCTTATTTGATGCATTCGCACTCTGCTTCTCAAGAAGTGGCTGAAGCTCATCCTCAAGCTTTTTGATTTCTTCAACATCTTCCTTCAAAGACTTGAGTTCATCATCGGTAAACTTATCCTTAATTTTGTCTAAAGAGTTTGCCAGAAAATCTCCGTAATTCGTAGCTGTCGCATCCTTGACAGTTGATTTGTCAATGCTGTTAAATACCTTCTCCCATAAAGCCTTATGGTTTTCAAGAATACTGTTCTCTTTCTGTGTCAATTCATTAATCTTTGCATCCAGATCTTCTGCTTCCTGCGTTGACATCTGCGACTCTGTTGCTGTATTTTCCTTGTTAGCAGAATTTCCGCACGCACTTACTCCGAGTACCATCGCTGCAATAAGCAGCATTACCGTTAATTTCTTCATTTTATTCTCCTTTATTCATTGTTTGATTTCATTTGCTTTCCTGAACGTTTTTACTCATGGGAAGCTTTCTTGTCGTTCGGTTTCGAATTTCCAAATCCATATTGATAGTGAATTGCTTCCGTCGGGCATTCCTTTATACACATGCCACAGCGGATACATTCCGTATGGTTCGGATGCTTTGTGACATCCACGTCCATCTTGCAGGCTCTCTCACATTTGCCGCAGGATACACATTTATCCTCATCCACCTTCATCTGCAGAAAAGATACCTTATTGCAAAGCGCATAGATTGCGCCCAGCGGACATATCCATTTACAGAATGGGCGGTAAAACATAAGGCTTAGGATTACAAAAGTAATAAGTATACCGAATTTCCATGTAAACAGTTTGCCAAGGGCCGCTCTGATACTTGCATTGGCAATCGAAAGCGGAATCGCTCCCTCCAGCACTCCCTGTGGGCAAAGATATTTACAGAAAAACGGATTTCCCATTCCCAGTGAATTTGTCACCAGAAGGGGTAGTAAAATAACAAAAATCAACAACACGCCATATTTTATATAACGAAGCGGCTTAAGCTTTTTCGTTGAAAATTTCTTAAACGGTATCTTATGCAGCAGCTCCTGAAACCATCCGAACGGACATAAAAATCCGCACACAAATCGTCCGAGCAAAACGCCGATCAATATAAAAAATCCCGTTATGTAATAAGAAAATTTAAACTTCGAAGAACCGATTACAGCCTGAAAAGCACCGATCGGACACGCCCCTGATGCAGCCGGACAGGAATAACAATTCAGTCCCGGTACACAGACGGTCTTTGCATCCCCTCTGTAAATCTCTCCTTTAAAGAAGTTCGGCAGATGGATATTGGTAAGAATCGTTGCCACGGCCTGAATCCATCCCCGAAAGTGCGCCAGAAACTGTGATATTTTATGTTTTTTCTTATCCAATTCCAACACACTCCATACATAATTTGATTGCCTTTGAGAGTACCGTGGCTGCCTCCCCGCGCATCGCACCGTATCCGATCATCAGGATCGCTGCTGCCAGAAGCGTGATCTGCGCTGCTGCTCTGTTTATCTGTTTCATATCCTTTCCCTTCCTAAGTTTTAACATTTTGTCGTTGTTTACGATGATAATAGATTAGCAAAGGAATATGAACACCCTGTGTTTGAAAAAGGAAGATATCTTTAAGATTTGCGCTCTAATTCTTAAGAAATTATTGAGAACTTCTCAAGCAGTCCCACCTTATTACAAAGCAGTTTTCGTATTTTCCATGATAAACGGCTTTGCCTCTTCCTGTCCCCACGAGGTATCATACATTCCCATCAGGTAATTTTTCAACTGCTTTCGGTTATCAAACTTTAGCACCTGATAAGGCAGGGAAAAGGACAGCTTTTCCACAAAAAGCAGCTTCTTGTCTTTCGTTGGCACCAATACACCGGCATGACCGATGAATAGTTCATTCTCATTTTCCCCGAAACTGGAATGAAATACAACCGTAATCAGAGATGCTTTCGTTCCAGAGATTTTTACCTCATTTTGCTTCCACGCTTTCTTCTGCTTTTTGATGTGTGTATCAACATCCGTTGTATAAGCCGTATTTAACGTAGAATACAAGGTCTCAAAAGCATGTTTCTGCTTCTTGGTAAATTTCTTTGCCGGCGCATGTTTAAGCGCATCCTGATCCATAAACAGATTCGACGCATTTACCTTTGCATCTGCCTTCACCGAGATCTTGTCTTTCATCAGATCAAATGCGGTAATGCGGCAATTGTATCCGATAAAATCCGGATATTTTTTGTTCCACAATTCCATGATCTTGTTCTCATCATACTGCGGATTTTTTGTCGAAAGCTTCTTAAACCCTTTCTTGACAAGTCCGGTGTTTTTGATCGTTTTATTATAATCCTTTACATCGGAAAGCCATGCGTTCACATTCTTTTCGGAAAGTCCCGCATCAAGCAATGCCTTTTTCACTTCTTTGCGTGATTTGGCATCTACAAGATTCGAATAGGCTCCGCGGTACGTTGCCTTTGCACTTGCCACGGTCGGTCGCGTCACAAACAAATACGGTACCAATAAAGCGAATATTAAAACATAAGCTATCTTTTTCATGTGTGAATATCTCCTTTGCCTATCAGCCCTTTTAACAATAGAGCTGACACATTTTTCTTTTCCACATTGTAACATATCCGCTACGGAATACAACTTAAGTTTTCTTTAAGACGCCATCTGGTCAATTTGCATTACCTCGCATTTCCGACAATCAACGCAAAGTATCCCCACAGTCATCTTTATTTCTTGCAGTTTCGTGTTGTTAAGATCAAAACCGCTGAGAATACACAGGAAATCTATTCCTGCCTGATTCTGTACAATTTCGGCATTTTTATCGCAAACGAAGCGGCAGAAGAAAACCGGAAAAAGAAACGGGATACTCCCTATGCGCAAATCATTGACAGCATCCTCATCTATGGAAATTTTTCCAGCGGTCTCCTTGATAAAAGCTTTCTTTAATAGGGTCAGACCCCAATGTGGGACAGTGAAATCAAGACGGACATGGATGTTGAAAGACTCCCGTTGGGAAAGTTTGAGAGCAACAAACCGGTGCCGGAGCTGACAAGGATCGCATATAATATCCTTCGAATCATAGGGCAGGAATCGTTGAAAAAGAAGGATGCTCCCGGCCGGAAGAAAATACATCGCCGAAGAATACGTACGGTGATCAGTAATCTTATGCAGTTTGCGGGACATCTGACAGAACATGCCGGCCGTCTGGTACTGTCCATTGGAAGGAGTAATCGCTGGAGATTTACTTTCAAGCGTCTTTATGACAGCTTTGCATTCATCACCTGACAACAGGTAGCTGAATATGGCAATGGCAGCTGCACACAAATGGTGCAGTCTGTTTTTGAACGCAAAATTATGCAGCATTTTCAAAATTTAGTGTACGATAACAAATATGGCAAACATTTCCTGTGTGCCTTTTCATTTTGAAACAAGGTTCACGGATTCAGGTTTTCTTAAGTTGACGCTAGGTTGACCACATTGGGGTCAGACCCCTTTTATTTTAATTGGCAGTAAAAAATTTTGAAATGGCTATTTCCTCTATACAATAGTAACGTTTATCAGTAGTGTCGTAAGAAACATATCCTAAGCGGATTCTAAAAAAATCGCACGTTATACTCTTGACCGCTGGGCAAAACTAAAGCAATATGGAAGCATGGATAAAACACGCAACCAATTAAAAACCATCCTTTCTTGTAAGTATCGTAATTCAATAACTTTTATCTCTAAATCTGTATTTGCACAAGCTACATTTTTATCTTCAATTCTCCCACATCCTCGCCATCCAATATCACTTTTCCACTTTCATCAAGTAATTGCATATCCATAGATTTTTCATTGTCCATGATTGGGATTTCACTTATAAAAACATAATCTTTTGAAATCTCTAACAAATCAGCAATTATTCTTCTAATTTTTTTTGCTGAAAGTTTTTCAATATCTTCTATCTGGCTACATCCACCTATTGGCTGACTCATAATTCCAAACTTTGTTATAAAAATAGGATCATCATACATAGACAATCTTATATAAATCACATATTTTACCAAATCAGAAATTACCGTATCACCATACGTTATACTATATGTACTTATCTTAGAAAATTTATGTTTCCGATATAGCCATTTATTTATAATACCATTATCCCTTGTTTTCATTGACGCATAAAGGACACCATCATGTGTATGCAAAAATACTCCGCGTATTTTATCAAACAAAATTTCTGTCATTTCAATATTTTCCGTAAACCCAGTATATTGTTCCGTGACAACTTTTGTTGTCCTTCGAGGCTCAATAATCGTTGGTTCTTGTAGTTTTATGTGAACACATTTTCCATCACAAATCAAGCTAATCTCTTTTACCTCAAAAGTTTGCAAAGAGTACGAATGTAATATAAAATACGTTTGACTTCCTTCAAATATAGAATCTGTTGTTCCATAGCTGACTACTTTAATTTTCTTACAAAAATATCCAAGATAGAATGTATATATAGTAATTGCAACTACACACATATTTCCAATAAAATCAGTAATGTTCATTATTGTTTGAATCATTCTTCACCTACTTTTTCGGCAAGTACACTATACACACCTCCGCCACATAATTACCTCACCTTAACAGTTAATTTCACAACTTTTTCAATTGCTTTATAATTCTTCGATGCTTTCACTTTAATCTTAACTTTCACTTGATACTTTCCCTTTTTGGCATTCTTCTTTACAGATACTTTGCCATTTTTAGAAATACTAATATTCTTATTTCCAGATATCTTGCTACAACTAATCTTGCCTGACGCTGTCGTAACTGGAATGGTTGCAGATTTCTTTGTACTTACAGAAATTTTCTTCTTATCAAGCTTAATCGAATTGGTCTTTTTCTTTATGGTCAGCTTAGCAACATTACTCTCTGCAAATAGCCCCTCTTCATTTAAGGCATATGCCTTTACATAATAAGTTCCAGCATCTTTGTGCGCATGACTCTCCTTTGTACAATTTTCATCTGTATAATACCTATATATTACACTTTTATTTAACTTACCCTTTATTACCGCTTTTCCAATATTTTGGGATTTTCCATTATAGGTAGTTGTTTTATCCTTAAGCGTTATAGAAGATTGGTTGTCTGCAAAATTCACAATTCCGATATTTGTATCATAAGAACCATCTCCTGTCATATCTCCCTGGATTCTCATGCTATCCGAATCAGCACTTAGTAAAATAGATTCTGCCCTTGAGTCAGCCTTGACCACCTGCTTATCCCCATGAACATATCCACATATATTAATATCTGTCAGATCATCACCATCAACCTGTAAACCTTTCTGCATCGGTGTCAATGAAATTTTTTTTGTGTTTGCACTATCCACTACAAGAGTCTGGCATTCATCAATCATAAATGGCTTCTCTGCATTTGAAGTCAGCTGCACACTTAACTTGTCCGGCTGCGAATCACAAGCCACTTCAACACTTCCATCTGATTTAAAAGTTAAAGTACCCGATTCATCTGCATTCACTCTAACAAGACAATTACCTACCACAAAAGTTATGTCCATGTCGTTCATAGAGGTAATATTATATTCGTTCTCACCCTGTGGAATATAGGCTACCAGATCCGATTCATCGCCTCGCATAGTTACAGCAGTTATAAGTTTTTTTGCACCTTCATATGTAGAATTCAAAATAGACAAACCGTTAAACCATGCAGTTCCGGAATTGCTGTCAATCTTGTATGAATCATCAATTGGCAAATATACAACTGCTCTGCTTAAATCTTCATTATATGCAGAACTAACTTCTCCTGTACCGTAATCGATCATGTTAATAAAATCAGAATTGGTTAAAACTACGCCTAATTTACCATTGTCACTACCATAGTTTTCTTCACTGATTTCGGAAGTTTCACTATAAATCTCCCTACCTGGGATGCACCATGATCCATCTTCATTAAAGAAAAGATTGTAAGATTCGTCCCCCATTTTTTCACTACTAGAACAATCATAAATTAAGACTTCATATTTATACGATTTTTCCAAGCCATCATTATCTATAAATGTCCACGGACTATTGTCTTTGCTCTCTTTTAAGCCATATCCAACAACCGCATGTCCCTTATTTTCAACAGAACCATCCTTTTTTGTCGTCCAATAATAACATATCTCAAATGCGAAACGAGATTCGGCAGCTTTCTTTAAAATTGCAATCTGTTCTTTTGCATCTTTTTTTTCAAAATCAACAATCGTATTCTGAATTGGTGGCAAATTTTGCTGCCACATATAGAAATTAATTGCCGAAAAAACGTCCTTCGAAATGCGTGTTTTATTCAAAGTCGCACTTGCATGGAACAGTGCTGCATCCCTCACTCCTTGATTTACCAATACAGTTGTTGCAGACATTCCATAACAGGAACCGCTCCATTTTTGAGCATTAGGGAATTGACCATCGACGTTAAACTTACGAGCATCCTCATTAAAAAATAATTCTGCCAAGACAGCATTAATATCTTCACTTTCCTTTTGGCTACTGGTACTACTCTTTTTCTCAAGTCCAGAAATGAAACGCTGGCTATCATCTAACGTAATATAATATCCTGATAGTCCAAGAGCATTTACCGTTTCACTCTCATTATTGTGGAAATTCCAAACATCAAGCCCACGATCAAGCGGTATAATTTGTGTAGGCTCACTGCCAGCATACTTATTAGAGTCAACATTTCCACTAGAAGAACTTCCATCCTCATAATATCCACAGCCTGTAATTGCAATACTAAGTGCCAAGACTGCTAAAAAGGTTTTCTTTATTTTCTTTCTCATTTGCTTTCCCTTCTACTTTCCTATTTGTTATTATACGTTATTTATACTTCACTATTCAAGTTCCAATATCATGTGTTATTTTAATCTGAATAAACTCCACGCCGGCATCTCTGCCGGCGTTATTACCCTCTTCCGCTTTTTTTCCATCAACTCATAATATGTACCAGATAAATTCCAAATGCACAAATCGAAATATTTGTAGCTATTTTCCCAGATATAAATTTCATTCTGGAAATCAAAAGAAAAATCGAAAGGTCTGCCAAAATCAACGGTGCTGCATTACACCATACATTGTAATCTACTCCGTGCTGGCGACGAACATTGAAATTTCTCTCCGCTATCTCAAACATGCGGCCGGGCTTCTGTACTTTCATTCAAAACAGCCAGAAAGTTCTTCATGCGCAGGGATTCCGGCAGGTACATCGATATTATCCGGCTGATGAAATATGTCCACGCAGTGAAAGACAGGTTCCGGCAGTTTCAGCGGTCTCTCCGTGGAATCAGCGCAATTCATTTTGGATATCGGTAAGTTCTGCAACTGAATATCCTTCTTTTTGGCAGATGGACAGCATCTGTCTTTTTGGCATACCTGTTTTTGGGCTTTTTGAGTTTAAAATATCGGATATTTGGCAACAGCTGGGTTATCGAACAAAACTTCGAACAACCGGCTTAATGGCATTGCCAATGGACATTGGAATATTGAGCGCTTACAAAATAGAGGTGCACTAGGCACCTCTATCCTAAACCTCTTGCAAAATCCGCAAGGCTGGTTTATAATCAGATTAGAAACCGAAGGATTTTGGTGTGTCCAACGGTTGCACAATCGGAAACAAATAATCAGTTTAAAAATCAAACGGATTAAAGGCTATCCCCTATTGGCGTAGAGGATAGCCTTTCCGTTTATTTGCGGTTATGTTTATTGTCTATGTATGTCAAGGCTGCAAATACAACCAGTAAAAGCGTAAGCACTTCTAAAGTATTCATACCGACCTCCTTTCTGTTTCCAGAAAGGACAACCGCAAGACTATCCCTACTGCTCTAATCTGACTGAAGAATATTATATCACGTGGTGTCAGATTTTACCAGTACCGACTTCCATTCTATCCTGCTTCCCAAATCACACGATTCACTACTGCACAACTAACATCAAACAACGTCTACGTCATCATTAAACGCAAGTGTCAAGTAAATCTATTCGCCCTCAATACTCTTTTTCTTCTGTAGAAGATTCTAAAAAGCAAGATCACATTCGTATATACGTATTTATTATTTTATAAAAATTTCATTGTGTCAGGCACTCCTTGCATCAATGCCATTTAGCTTCTCTATCTTAACAGCACTTTTTTTAAAATTATTATACCCCTGACAACACACAGCTTTTCGTATTTTGTTCTATTTTGGGGCTGGCACTTATTTAACATTTATGTAACATATTTTATGTTTCTTTTTGCATTTTTCTATTGACATGCAATAAAAAATGTGCGGTCACCTTGTTGTCCATTGGGACAACAAGGTGACCCCTTAGTTTATAAAGGGAATTGATTCCACCACGAATCATTCTATCCCAAAACCCTGCAAAACTAAGGAGGCACATTTTTATTATGAACCATTATCCGTCAAATGTAAAAGAAAAATTGAATTCTATCATCTTATCCATGGCTGAACATCACTGGCTCTTTTCCAAAAATCCTGGCCACGATTTTACACGCCAGCATCTTGGAAAACTATCTTTTTATGATACCATGCGTCTGATCATAAGCATGGGGAAAGGCAGCACGAATGATGAGATCATGGATTACTTTGACCTGGACCCTGACCTTATCCCTTCACAGTCTGCTTTCTGCCAGCGCCGCAGACAGATTTCCCTCTCTGCTTTTGAATACCTTTTTTCGGAATTCTCTTCTTCTTTTCCATCCACTACCGACAAATTCAAAGACCATTGTATTCTCGCCTGCGATGGGTGCCACGTTGTCTATGCTACCAATTCTGATATTATCGAAGACTATAATAAGCCCCAGCTTATCGACTATAAAGGTTACAACCACATGCACTTAAATGGTTTTGTTGATGTTATCAGCAAAGCCTTCCTTGATGTCATCATACAGCCCGGACAGCAGCCGGATGAGCGTGAAGCGCTCCACTTCCATGCTGGATCATTTCACACCCGATGACCCGCAAAAATATATTATAACTGCAGACCGCGGTTACGAATCCTATGATCTCCTGTTCCACTGTGAGCTCAAAAACCTGGGTTACGTTTTCCGTGTAAAATCACCATCTTCCCCCAAAAGCATTCTTTCTTATTATGCATCTGAGTTTCCGGATGATCTTGAAGAATTCG
>ERZ1034763.974-NODE-974-length-10356-cov-5.403359_pt1 | contig 10356 bp, 23 predicted proteins | sample MGYA00520701_ERZ1034763 | MGnify/ENA primary metagenome ERZ1034763 (study PRJEB33766, sample SAMN09781707) | gut metagenome | biome: gut microbiome | host: Homo sapiens | place: Madagascar | study: EMG produced TPA metagenomics assembly of the PRJNA485056 data set...
CTCCGGCGACGGCTACGGCTACGGCGACGGCTCCGGCTACGGCTCCGGCGACGGCGACGGCGACGGCTACGGCTCCGGCTACGGCGACGGCTACGGCGACGGCTACGGCGACGGCATCAAGGCACTAAACGGGCAGACAGTCTATCGGGTTGATGGACTGAGAACACTTATTGATGTGTGCCACGACACCTACGCTATGGGACGAATCCTCCATTCGAACTTGACCACAGAGAAGTGCTTTGTTGTCAAGCAGAACGGACTGTTTGCCCACGGGAAAACACTGAGAGAGGCGCGGGATGCACTCCTAGAAAAGCTATTCGACGACATGCCGGAGGATGAACGAATCGAAAAGTTCATGGCGGCACACAGTATCCACGAACGATATCCGAACCGGGACTTTTTTAGCTGGCACCACCGGCTGACCGGAAGCTGCCTGCAAGGGCGAACGGCATTCGCACAGGATCATGGGATTGATCTGGACGGCAGCATGACCACCAAAGAGTTCTTGGAGTTGACCAAGGACAGCTATGGTGGGGATATCATCAAAAGGACGATCAAAGTCTACGAAGGAGAGAAATGAGAATGACCAAGGAAGAAAAGGAAGAAGCCAAAGCCATGGTGCAGGAGGTCTTGCAGGAGAACCGGGACAGAATCCGGGCGGAGAAGGCCGAGGCAGCGTTGCAGGCGGCGAACGAAGCCTGGGACAGAGCGTGGGAAAAGGCAATGCCGAAGTACCAGGCGAATGAGGTAGAGCAGCGGACTATGGGAATTGTACATTACGGGAAGACGAGAGCGGAGGAAACTGAGCGCGTGAAGGAAGCAGGTGCATGGAGATTTCTCTACGGAGTCTGCACCGGGGCCTTGGGGGTGTTGATTATCGCCTGCACGGTGATACTGACCAGAATGCTGTAAACAGCCGCCCGCATGAGCGTCATCATGCCCACCGGCCAATGGCTGGTATACACTCCTATCTATGTGGGTGCTCCTTCGTGCCAGGGGAGCACCCACGAAAGGGGAAACAATGAACGATGTGTATTTTCGATGCAGTGAATGCGGAGGGCGGATTCTGGAGCCGGACATGAAGACACATACATTCCGGGAGACGGACATTCCGCTGCGCTGCATCATAGAAAAAACAAAAAAACTGTACGGGGAAACCCTGTGCGAGAAATGCCGAGGAGGACGAGAAATGGACAACGGAAAAAACTTTGACGGATATCTGGCCGCGATGGCGCAGGTATCCAGCCGGGAGCGGGAAAAGCTGCTGGACAAGGCGAGAAACGACAATGGGGTAACGGTGGCAGGATACCTCAAGCTGGAGAACTATGTCATGTCGATGGCGGGGAAGGGGAGAGAAGGATGAAAACAAAGCAGAAAGAGCAGATCAAGACGCAGCTATCCAGGCGGATGAAGGTCAGAATGTTTGAGCTGGGCTTGACGATGCGCGGCTTATCGAGAAAGTGCGGGGTACCGGCGGCAAACATCGGCGCATACGTATCGAGAAAAACAATGATGAGCGCAGATGCGCTGGCGGCGATTGCGGATGGGCTGGAATGCTCGACGGATTGGCTGCTGGGGAGAAAGGAGGAGCGGGAATGACGGAACAGGATCGTGAGCTGGTTCGGGCGCTGCGGTGTGCCGCAACACCAATGACCGGAGATGAGCCGTGCAAAACGTGCAGGTACAACAAAAAAGAGGAGTGGAACGGGCACGAATGGGAGAGCTGTGATGTTGACCGGATATCAATGGATGCAGCGGCACGGTTGGAGAAACTGCTGAACGAATAAATCACGAATTTGCGCCCCGCCCCGGAACATTATTTTATAAAGGTAGGTGTAATGCACCTCCTCCATACTGGACATATGGGAAGGATAGCCGGGGCGGGGCTCAAAGATATAGGAGGACGCTATGGCGGATTACATTGACAGACAGAACGCAATTGCGGCGTTGAGGGGATTTGCGGAAGAATGCAAGGGAAGTACGGAGGCCGCGACTGCGGCGGCTATGGCGATATCGGTTATTTCGAGGGTACCGGGGCCGTGGGTGAGTGTGGAACAGATGGAAATGGAGGAGATTGTATGAAGCGTAAAACATTTGTGAAGCAGCTCATGGCGCTGGGGGTCAAGAGAAATGACGCAAACGGGCTATGCAGAATATACATTGAGGGGAGAGACGCGCGAAGAGCTGCTGGAAACAAAGAAATAAGGGTAGCATGGGAATATGTATTAGCAGGTGTACTGCACGATTATGAGATGTGCCATGAGCTGAAACTACCAATAAGACCGTCGGAGAAAGAGATGGCAGAATACAGGCGATGGCGGGCGAAGCGGGCAAAAACAGATCCGATGCACAGCTGGATTAGAAACCATCCGAACAATATATAGGGGGGACAGAATGATGGTTCTGATAGCGTGTGAAGAATCCCAGACCGAATGCATGGCATTCCGCGCCCTGGGGATTGAGGCGTATAGCTGCGATATACAGGAGCCCAGCGGAGGGCATCCGGAATGGCATATTCTTGGGGATGCGTTGGAGGCTATGAGGGGGGGACAGATAACCACCATGGACGGACAGACACATGATATCCCTGGATGGGACTTGATGATTGCACATCCACCCTGCACATACCTCAGCAACGCCGGGGCCGTCAATCTACGGAAACACGGTATCCTCAACATGGATCGGATGGCAAAGGCTGTTGACGCCAAGAAGTTTTTTATGGCGTGCTTAGGGACCCCAATCCCGCATATTTGCGTGGAGAATCCCATCCCGGGGAGAATCCACCAGCTACCGCCGTATAGCCAGATCGTGCAACCGTATATGTTTGGTGACCCATGGATGAAAACCACCTGCCTATGGTTGGTAAATCTGCCTATCTTGATGGCGACGGATATTGTGGTACCGACCGGCAAGTGGGTAGAAACGACACACCACGGGAGAAAGGTTGGAGATTGGAGCGTGAAAGGGCATAGAAGTGCAAAGATGCGGTCAAAGTCATTTCCCGGGATCGCCAGGGCAATGGCAGAACAGTGGGGAGGGGAAAAACGATGAAACGCAAAACATTTGTGAAGCAGCTTATGGCACTGGGCGTTTCACGGAATGACGCTAATGCGGCGTGCCGCCGATTACTAGCGACCAGGGACGCGAACTATGCGAAAGGATGGCGCGAGGTTAAAGTGGCGTGGGAATACAACCTCAAAAAAATTTGTGAGGGCCAAATGGTGCCACAAAACGTCACACCAAAAACAGCAGAATTAACACTCAGGATGTTGTTTTTTGAATGGATAGCCAAAAGGAGTAAAAAACACCCTGTGTATAGCTGGGACCGAAATCACCCAAATAATATATAGGAGAAGAAAGATGAAACGCAAAACATTTGTGAAGCAGCTTATGGCGCTGGGATTTCAGAGAAATGCGGCAAACAGGGCGTGCAGGTACGCACGGTGGCTGGAGCGGAGAATAAACGAAACGTTACAGGGGTGCGGGTTCAGCGCCAGTTGGGAAGAAACGATGGCATATGTTATAAGGACAATCGAAACCGGGAAAATTCCGTGCGAGGAAGCGGATATAAAGATGTATATGGACAAGGTGTCCGTGTGGAAGGCGAAAAGGAGCAAGAAGATGCCGAAAGAGAGAATGGGGGCAGAGACACGATGGACGCAGCGAAATATTTGAGAGAACAGGCAAGAATGTGTGCGGAATATGCTTTATGCAAGGGGTGCCCGATAGGCCACGGAGAGTGCAGAATAATGGAGGCGCAAGAGCCAGAGAAAATTGTGGCCATTGTAGAGAAATGGGCGAAAGAACATCCGGTGGAGACACGGTAGAGCGTGTTTCTGGAACGGTATCCGAATGCGACAATTGACGCCTCCGGCAATATAGGTATATGCCTAGCGGCTATTGAGGGGAAGAATTGCAACGATATTTGCAATGGAACAGGATGCAGAGAGTGCAGAAGCAACTACTGGATGGAGGCGGTGTAGAATATGAAACAACTAAAGCCGTGCCCGTTTTGCGGAGGATCCCCGAAGATCGTAGAAAGTGAAATTGGGGTACCGGAGGACGGGAAGAAAACGTACCAATACCGGCACATTGAATGCCGCGACTGCGGGTGCAGGGGCAGTTCTTTCCGGATAGTGCAGTTCAGAAACTCCGGGTTTTCGTACAGCGCCAAATGGGACGTAGGCGAAATGCAGAAGATGGAACGCCAGTGGAATCGGCGGGTGGAGATTAAGAAGCCGGAGAAGGAAGAGAAAAAGGCAAGGCCTGCGTGGATGCCGATAGAAGGGGAAGACGGGGAAATGGTCGGAACATTTGCATTCTGTCCACACTGCGGAATGGTACTCAGTCAGTTTGACATAGATGGTAAAAAGATCGGAGAAACGTCATGCAGAAACTGCGGTACGGAAATAACATGGGAAGGATATCCGCAGACACCCGGGACGGATACGAGAAAGCGAGAGAAGCCAGATGATATATAATGTATACAGACTGAAAACGGAATACGGAGAACCGGGGGAGCTACTGCTCAGAACAGAAGACCGGGTGGAGTGCATGAGAAAGGTTGCCGAGCTGATAAAAGAGGGAGAAAGCGCGGCGACGATCAGGGTTATCACCGATTATGAGCCGGTGGAGAAGAAGGGCCGGGAGGTATGGAGGTATTACTACTGAGATGCAGATTGACGATATCTCAAAATTGCCGGAACGGTATCAAAAGCAAATTCTGGCAAAAATAGCGGAGCGGGAGCGGGGAAAACCGACTCCCGCCGAGCAGCCAAAACCGGGGAAATATCGGAACGTAAAAACGGAAGCAAATGGAATCAAATTCGACAGCAAGAAGGAAGCAAAACGGTACCTGGAGCTGCTGGCAAGGCAGGACGCGGGAGAAATTGACGATTTGCGGCTACAGGTCAACTTCACGCTCCAGGAGGCCTTCACAAGGCCAAACGGGGAGCGGGTACGGGCTATCGTATACAAGGCAGACTTTACCTACAAAAAACGGGACGGAAACGGCGGGTATACATTATATATAGTAGAGGACGTAAAATCAAAAGCAACGAAGACCAGAACCTATGAGATCAAAAAGAAGCTGATGCGGGAGAAATTCCGGATCGAAGTGCAGGAAGTATAAGGAAATGGAGCGCAAAAAAGAAGCAGGGGGAAACCCCTGAATCAGGCTTGTAAGGTGTATTAAGTCAAGGACAAGGGGGAGCAGGAATGATAGGGAAAACAATCTACCGGCTGAAATATTACCGGTGCGGCGAGTACCTGGATGCATACTGCTATCCTGTTGTTCCATGCGCAAAACCGGTACAGGGGAAGCGGACGAAAAAGAGAGTGAGCCGGGAGGTGCAAACAAAGCTCAACCAGAGACATGCGAGGGAGCGGCTGACCAGAATCGTCAACACGAACTTTAGCTGGGAAGACCTGAGCATGACCCTTACATACCGGGAAAATCCGGGAAGCGAGGAAGAAGCGGTGAAGGAGCTGCAAAAATATATCCGGAAGCTGCGGGCGCAGTATAAGAAAGCCGGGATCGAACTGAAGTACGTATGGCAGATGGAAAAAAGCAAAAAAGGCAGATATCACGTCCACATGATTCTTTCCGGCGGGATTGACCGGGACAAGCTGGAAAAGCTGTGGGGGAATGGGTATGCCAACTCCAAGCGGCTGCAATTTGACCAGAACGGCGTAGCTGCGCTGGTGGGCTACATCACAAAGTCCCATCACAACCCGGACGAGGAACGGATCACATACAAGGCATGGAACGGAAGCCGGAACCTGATTGATCCGGAGCCGGAGATCAGCGACACGAAGGTAAGAAGCCGGAAGAAGGCGCTGGAGCTGGCAGACGGGGAATTCAATGCGTGGAATGAAATCTTCCCGGAATACGAAATCGCAGACATCAACCAGTTCCACTCTGACGAGTACGGGAGCGTTTACCTGTTCGCGCGGTTATACCGGCGGGACGGAAAACGAATTCCGCCAAAACGGAGGGCAAAGAAATAGAACGCTGGGGCAAGAAGCGCGTTGGGTCCCTCCGATCCAACAGAAGGCCGTTCAAGTCGGCCTCCCAGCTACATACACCAGGGCCGAGCGGCGGACACGGGCACAACGACGGAAGAATGCCGGGGTGCCAATCACAAACGCAATCCACGTCCGGGTGGTGCAACTCCATCCTCTGGTTCCAGGGACGAAAGCAACGGGACAGTCAGACCGCCAGGCCCCGGCGGAATACAAATGGGGGCCGCAGGAAGGAGACGAATATGGGCAAAAAAATCGTAACAATGGACGCGGCAAAAAACCAAGGGGGAAGTGCGCCCATCAGCAACAAAAGCAAAATTGATGGGATTCAGGCGGATTTCTCCAGGGACATCCAGGGCGTGGCAACCAGCTTCGGGGCGCTGCTGGGCATGACAAAATGGTACGGAGATATGTTCCCCAAGGCTATGGAGCAGCTGAAAAAAGAGGGCTGCAAATACTGCAATCATCTCCGCTGTAAAAAATGCAAGGAGGACGGCGGGACTGCGCTCAGCGGATGGGCGTGGGATATGGGTAAAAGCCATGAAAGCTGACTGGTGGGCACAGGTGCGGATTGCACTGAGGGCCTATACGCGGCGAAAAAAAGAATACGACAAGTTGCCACCAAGGCAGAGAGAAGAAGTGGACGCGGTGACAGCGGCACTGGAGGAAGTAAAGCGGACGGAGGGAATGGAACCGGTCTACAATATGCTGGAGATGTACCACATCAAGGGGACGCACACGCTGGACGGGGCGGCTTTTGCGGTGGGGTACGGGCATGAGCGGGCGGCACACTACAACCGGCGTTTTATGCGGCTGGTGGCAACCAAGCTGGGGTATTTATACCCCCCCTCCAAAAACTGAAAATTGTTTGCGAGGGTTCCGGGAGAAAAGCATTCCCGGGGATGGGAAAAGCCGAAGAAAAATGCAGGAGAAAATGCCGGGAAGAAAAAAACAAGAAAAACGAGACAGAAAGGAGAGAATTATGGGAAAAAGAACAGAAGAAACCTTTACCGTGCAGGTAACGGTGGAAAACGTAAGAACCGGGGCGGCACAGACCACGAAGTTCTGCGGGGGAACGGACGGGATGCTCGAAGTGACGGAAACGAAAGTCAACGGGGGTTGCACTTCCGCCATGAAAATCTTGCGGGAAGTCTTAGGGGAACGTGAGAATCAAACAACGATAAAGGCAAGAAGCCTTGGAGCGGGGGAAGAATTTGGCGTATGGTATGAGGTCGCAAAAAAGACGAAGGAAGAATCACTGTGCCGGGACGGAGCCGGGAACTACCACCTGATTACAACGGAACGGGCCGGGGGAAGCGAGGAGGGGCTACAGGTTGTGCAGAAGCGGAGCCGGGAACTCATGTCGGAGGATGATGCACGATACTGGGCGCTGGAGAACCTGAGGATGGAAGAATACGAGAAAGTATTTCCAAACGAATAAGGGAAAAGCCGTTATGCGTTATGCATAGCGGCTTTTCTGAATGAATGGAAACTTTTTTGTCCCGGCGGCGCAACCGTTCGCGCGGCGCGGCGGAGGGGGGAGAAAAAGTTTTTTGTTTTTTTGATCCGGACGAAACCGAAGACCTCGCGGGCGGGAGCCGGAACCACGAAAATTTGCAAAAACGGGCAAAAATCGGGGGCCGAAATGGGGCAGGGTGACATAACGCCAAAAGGAACCGGGAAGGGGCGCAAATGGGCGCAGATCGCCCAGAGAAAGACCAACAAGGGGCGCAAATGGGCGCAGATCACCCATACACAGGGACAAGACCGGGCGGACAGAACAAATAGACATGGTACCACCTCCAAAATGGCACAGTTACCCCATACCCAGCACCGGCGGGGCCGGTACCAGGTGAAAAATGGCGCAGTTGACCCAAACCCGCGCCGGGGTTAATCGTCGCGAGGCTGGGGGGCCTGTTCCGCCGCCATGCGGGCGGCGACGGCATCCAGAATATAACGCTGGACGCTCTGACCGGCTGCGGCTGCGGCGGCGCGAATGGCTGCGCCGGTCTCTTTGGATGGACGCACCATAATATTATCCTGCCGCTTATTATATGCAATGACTGCGCGGCGCTGGGCATCTGTCGCCATGGGATCACCTCCAAAATGGCATAGTTATACACATCCAAAATAGCACGGCGGGCGGGAAAAATCAACAGAAATCAATTAATTTAGCGAAAATGAACAATAAAATATCAGTTAATTTATACATAATGCGAATTGCGCGGAGATAAATTAACTGATATCATATAGGCACAACAGCAAAACAACAACCAAACGGACAGTCGCCGAGGGGCGGCGGAAAGGGGAACAAAAAATGACGAGAGCAAGAGCAAAAGAGCTACAAAAAAAACATGGAATGGAAATCATGAGAGACGAGATCACCCGGCAGGGGTTTGGCCTGTACGTCGCAACCGAGAACAGAATCCCGGAGCTAGACGCACTTGCACGCGACAGATCCACGCCGATGCTTGCGGACTACTCGGGGGAGCAGTTTTGTGTAATGTATAGCCTATATTGCCCGGAATCCTGGTTTGATCTATGGGGATGGGCGGACGAGGAGGCATAAAAATGAGACTTAGAGCAATTGCGGCGCTCCAATGAGGACCAAAGCTAAAAATAAATTTAGGAGGACGACAAAATGGCAACACTTAATGTTTTTATCACAAATCTTGGGGCATACGCCGCCGGAGAGCTGCGGGGCGAGTGGCTGGGCCTGCCGGCAAGCGAGGATGAGCGGAAGGCCGCATGGGAGCGGATCGGATCGCCGGAAGAGGTCTTTTTTACAGACTACGAGGCCGAGGACGTGCCGGAGATCGAAAGCAAGCTTGGAGAGTTTGAGAGCCTGGACAAGCTGGAGGAGCTGGCGGAAGCGCTGGAGGACATGGACGAGCAAGAGCGGCTGACATTGGCGGCGGTGATAGAGGCAGGGATGGCATGTTTTGCAAGGGACGCGGCGGGGCTGCTGGAACTGTGCGAGGAGGTGCAGGACGGAGCATATACGCTGATCGAGGGCGTGGACAACGTGGAGGATTTGGGGTGGTACTACGCCGAGGAGACCGGCGCGATTGACGAGCTGCCGCAGTGGGCGAGGGGGTATTTTGACTATGAGGCCTACGGGCGAGACATCAGCATAGAGGCTTGCGGCGAGTTTGTCGGGGCCGGGTGGATTGAGAAGACGGCTTGACGTGCGGCGGAAAGGTGATATACTGGAGACAGTAACATTGATAGGAGGAAGACAAGGGTGGACAATAGAGAGGGCGGGCAGCGCGTGGCGTGGCTGCCAGAAGATTATAACCGGGTATGGGCCGGGGCGCATTTTGGTGAGTGGTTGGCAGGCGTTGAGCTAGTGCGGTATGATGAGATCGTGGATCAGATGCTGCAAGAGCAAGGGCTCGAGCGGCGCGGCCATGAGATCGTCGCCGCGCCTGGAAAGAAGGGTGTGCGGCTTAACATGGCCCGGATGCTCAAGGAGGCGCAAGCAAAAGTTATAGCGGAGCGGGAACAGCGCTTCCGCGTGGCAAAGGAAAAGCTGGGGGAATACATACTCGCGCATGATGAGCTAAAATCGTGCATGCCGGACTGGGACGACCTGTCATGGGACGAGCAGTCAAACGAGTTCATGCTGACGCTGCACGCGGATTACAGTGAGGATGCGGAAATTGAGTGGTTGCTGGGGTATGGCGCGGAGGATGACACCATAATATGCGATAAAATGTAGGACGAGCGGGCGCGAAAGCGTCCGCTTATTTTTTTATTCACTAGGCGCAGCTTAACGGCTGCGCTTTTTTTTGCGCCCAGAGGGCGCGAAAGACCGTACAAAATGCACCACTAGGGGCGGCAAAATAAAGGCATAAGGAGGACGCGGGCGTGGAGAATACCAGGGCGCAGAGAGTGCGGGAGCTGCTGGAGACCGGCGGGGCACCGGCGTTTTACCGGACGTATATGTGGCAGCAGGCGGCAGCGGAAGCGCGGAAATTACAGCATAACGAGTGCCAGCGCTGCAAGCGGCGTGGCTTGTACTCCCCCGCCGAGCAGGTACACCACAAAACCCCCCTTTTACGGGCGCCGCATTTGGCGTTAGCGCAGAGCAATTTAGAGTGTCTGTGCAAGCGGTGCCACGAGGAGACACACACGGAGATGGACCACGGCGCGGGAGGCTTCGACGCGCCGCCGGAACGGTGGTAGCCCCGGGCGTAAAATGCGGGAGCTGCTGGAGGATGTCGGGAGAGAGCGCCGGCAAGAGGCGAGGACGGGCGAGGGATCAGAGCGGAGAGCAGCGGAGCGACAAGGAGCAGAGCAGCGGGCAGGACATACGGCAAAGATAGACGG
>ERZ1034763.982-NODE-982-length-10296-cov-6.778635_pt1 | contig 10296 bp, 7 predicted proteins | sample MGYA00520701_ERZ1034763 | MGnify/ENA primary metagenome ERZ1034763 (study PRJEB33766, sample SAMN09781707) | gut metagenome | biome: gut microbiome | host: Homo sapiens | place: Madagascar | study: EMG produced TPA metagenomics assembly of the PRJNA485056 data set...
GATAAATAAAGAACTATGAAAGGAAGTGAAATTATGAAAAATAGTCAGCATACTCCAAAACATGCCGGTGATGTAGAAAAATCATTGAAGAAAGCTGCATATTCATATATTTCACTTTTTCTTATTGTTATGGTGCTTATAGGCACAACGGTGTCTTGGTTTACAGTTCAAGATACTGCAACACTTGAGTCCGGAGTGATGGTATTTAATTCCGGTTCAGGTCTAAGAGTCAATGATGGTGAAGATATTACAAACCATATTAAGGTAAAAAATTTCAAACTTGATGAAGCATCTAGCGTTGATGGTAGAAATATTTTCTTGCCTAACGGAAAATTGCAGTCAGGTGTTACAGGTGATATGCTTTACAGAGAAGCAACTGCCGGTGATAAAAACAAGAAGTTTATGTATGCTGATTTTAAATTAAAAGGTAATTCAGCAGGTGAAACAGATGTATATATTAAGAGTTATACCGTAACAGTTGGTGACCAAACTTTTAATGGCTCAACTCAGATTACATTTGATGATACAGGGCTTATTCCTCAAGATACTGTTCATCATGAGAAGTGTCCAATTAGAATAGCTTTCATCGACGATAGTCAAGATACACCTATGGTTTTTGATCCAACAGCGATTATTGACCAATATTCTAAAACTTATAGTGCAGTTGACTCTGTGTCAAGTGAAGGTAAGTTATTATCAACAAAAGCGTCAACTTCATACTCTTTTGCACATAACTATTTTATTAATAATTATCCTTTATTTAGTCTTAAGGATTCTAAATCTCACAACTATACAATGGTAGCTTGGTTGGAAGGTACAGGGGAAAATTGTGACGCATATAAAGATAAAAAAATATCTATCGACTTAGAGCTTGAATCTAATTGGGATGATATGGAATGGATTACATTTGAAGACCAGACTCTTGGTGATTCAACCGGTACATTACAACAGTGGGTTGGTAATGATAAATGTCTTGTAACTATGACATATAAGGATGTTACAACAATAGGTGAACCGTATCGTACTGTTGTTATGAATCCTATTGCATATAAAACGGGAACCACACAGCCTATAAAGTGGCAAGCTCCAATCCCCAAAGATGTTATTACAGATATAACTTTTAACAGATATGACCCTAATTCCGAAATTATTTACAATGCGTGGTATACAAAAGAAAATGTACAACAAATGTGGAATGCTGTTACTGGAAGAAAATATCCTATTAATTTAGGCGAAAAAAAACTTGAAACTTCAAGACAAGATTCTGACCGTATAAATCACACAACTTATATAGCTCAGCGTGGTAATGGTTTTGAGAAAACTAATGATGCTTCTCAAAGATTATCACCAAGTGTAGGATATTGGGGATCAGGAAGTTCATCAAGTGACGGCAATACAGGCGATGAAACCGGCGAGTTGAAAGTTACTGCTATTTTGAGTATTCCAAGTAGTAAACAATGGATTCGTGATAATTTTGTTAAAGATTCATATAAAATTTATATTGTATTTGATAATGGTAAGGAAGCTGAAATGAATGTTGTCAATCCAACATTGGGTGATAGATGTGCATTATATGATTATCCAATTAGTTCAAGTGCAAAAGTATCAGGATTTAAATTAGTTAACCCAAGTGGTGAATCATCCAAATTTTTGAAGATGGATACTCCTTATCAATTTACTAAAAGACATACAACAACAACTTTTGAAGTAACTAACGAAGATACAGTTGTTGCACACTAATAGATGGAGGTGTCACAATTGAATAGAAACGGAAAACACGGAGCAAAATATGGCACTAAAGAAAAAGAAACTAAAAAGTTTTTTGGTAGAATTTCTTTTAGAACCTTTGCACTTTCTCTTGTGGCACTTATCCAAATTGCATTGTTACTTGTAGGTGCAACATATTCTTGGGTAGAAACAATTTCTTCTATCAAGTTTGAGGGTGCAAAAGGTAATATTGAAACTGCAGTTAAGAAATTAGTTAATATTTCAGATAATGGTGGTACAATTTCTCTTGATAATTATTTTAGAGAAGCCGGTGACGTTCACCTAGCTGCTTGTTCAAGTGCTGATGGTGAGAATTTTTATTTCCCAATAATTGGTGAAACCAATAAATATAGACAAGGCACAATTAACGATAAGAATGTAAACTATATTGATTTTGATTTTGAAATTAAAAATTCAACTACTACAGAAAAGGAATATACATTTAATAAAGTTCCAAATGTAGAGGATGATGTAAGAGTTGCTATTTATCTTGAAAATAAGGAACCACAAATTTTTGCTAAAAATGCTAGCACAACAACAAGTGTAGTTTCAGATCCTAATGGTAATACTACAAATCCAACTGTTGAAAAATTTGAAGGTTATACACATGGTAATACTGATGGTAATAGTATTTTCAAAGTATCACCTAATGGTGAAGTAAAAGTTAAGGTGAAAATATGGTTACAAGAGGGTGGCTCCTCTACAAGTAATACTGTATCAATTAATGATTTAGCCCTTATTTGTGGTGAAAGTCAAAATACAGTTACTGTAAAATACGGTAAAGATTGCGATAGTTCTATGGGAGATATTTATCTAAATAATGATAAAAAATTATCTAAAGCTTTCTGTGCCGAAGGTTCAACAGTAACTTTATGTAGTGATGGAAATACCAATAGTACAGATATTGCTCCTTATGGCTATAAGTTTATGGGTTGGTATAATGACTATGAATGTACAGTCCCTGCAACTGATTTAAACGAAAATAATCAGTTTACAATGAAAAAAAGTAGTAAGGAGTACTACGCAAAGTTTAAGAAAATTTGTGAAGTAAAAGTTGTTGTTACTCAAACAAGACCGGATAAAAAAACATATCTTGGTTCTGTAACATTAGACGGTAAAAAAGGTGTATCTTTAAGTACACAAAAGTATGCCTGTGGTGAAACTGTGGAATTTTCTGTAAGTCCTATTGCAGGTTATGAATTTGTAGGATGGTATAGTACTTCTGACTTTGTTGGAGATTCTTTAGGTAAAGAGAGTCCTAAAAGTGTAAAATTGTCTGAAGATAAGACAAGTTATATATATTATGCAAAGTTTTTACCGAAAGAAGTTACTGTTACAGCTACTGTAAAAGACAATATAGGTGGTAAGATTAATTTCGGTGATGAAACAGATATTGAAATTACAACCAAAGTAAATTACGATTCTTCTATTACATTTTCTGCACAAGCTTCTACTGATGTAGGTTATGTTTTTGCTGGTTGGTATAAAGACAGCGAATGTTCAGCAATAATTAGTAATAAAACTAGTTATACTGTTGATGTTAATAAGGAAGAACAGTTAAAGGGTGTACAAATTTATGCTAAATTTAGATTGAAACAGTATGAGATAAATCTAAATGCAAAGAGTTTTTATAATAATATAGAGATAGAAGATACTAATAAAAATTATGGTAAAGTATCTTATACAATTGATGACGGAACTCAGGCTGATGCAGATACTTCAATGAATTTTAAAGTTGAATATGGTAAAAAATTAGTACTTAACGCTGAACCCGGTGAATATTGTGATTTTGTCGGCTGGTATAGCGATGAAGGTTTAAAAACTGAAATTACTGATAAAAATAACCATACACCTAAGTTAAGTGGTGACGATGGTACGACTTTTAGCTATTATGCTAAGTTTTCGGTAAAATCGAAGGAATTTACAGTTGGTGTTCCTGAGGCTTATTCTCAGTATGGCAAAGTGTATATTGGTACTGACGAAAGTTTAACTAGTGGTACATTTAAGTACGGTGAAAAAGTAACTTTAACTGCAAAAGCTAATGAAAATTACAAATTTGCCGGTTGGTATTCAGACCCTAATTGTGAAGGTAGTGCTATTAGTACATCAAGTAGTTATGGTATTATTGTTGATAATAATACAAAAGATAATTACTATGCTAAGTTTGAAATAAATACTAAAACAATATCTGTAAATTGTAAAAATGATACTGTTGATACAACTTCTTCAGTTAAAATTATGTTGGGCAAAGTAAATAAAGGTGCTTCCGGTACTTTTAATTACGGTGAAAAAATAACCCTTGTTGCATCTCCTGCTTCTAATTATGAAGTTGAGGCTTGGTATATGGATGCAAACTATAGTCAAAGAGTTTCTTCATCAGAAGGTATGAAAGAACTGTCATTGACAGTAGGCGACTCAACAAGCGAAACTTATTATGTTAAACTTGTTAAGAAAGCAAAGCATATAAGTGTTTCTTGTAAACCGGATAATCAGTATGGTACTTCTACTGCAGTTATTGATAACGGTACTGTACAAGGAACTACAACATCTTCTTGTGTGTATGGCTCAAAAATTACTTTAGTAGCTACACCGGATGATACACATACATTTGTTGGCTGGTATTCAGATCCTAATTGTGAAGGTAGTGCTATTACTACATCAAGTAGTTATGATATTACTGTTGATTATAATACAAAAGATAATTACTATGCTAAATTTGAATATAAGCAAAAGACTATTACAATAGATATGAGAGCTATTAATGTAGGCAATGAAAGATGGGCTGCTCATATTCGGAAGTCAAGCAATATATCGGATGATAAGTGGATAGATATAACAGGTAATACCTTTAAAGTTCCTGTTGAGTATGATCAACTGATTATTTGTAGAATGAATGGTAAAACTACCGAAAATAATTCGAATAATGTTTGGAACCAATCAGAGGTCTTAAGTGTAAGTGCAGGTAGTATCTTCACAGCATCCGGCTGGGGTGCCGGTAATTTAATTAAAGGTACTTGGAAGTAATAATTAACAAAGATAGCGAGGTGAAATCATGAGAAAAGGAAGAGTAATTGTAATTTTGTGTTTATCATTAATATTATGCTTTATGTGTGTTACAACTAACACTTTCTCATGGTTTAACCGAACTGAAGAAAGTGGTAAGTCAATTGTACTAAGCGATAGAACCTATAAACAGTCCAGCGGTAAGGATTACACTGTTAAAACTTATAAAATGGGTACAGGTGACTATACTACGGAAGTTGAAGATAACAAAATCAGCAATCTTACTATTAGTGGTGGATCCAGACAATGCTTCAAAACTGAAATTATGAGTAACAATACATCAAAACAAAATGTATCGTTGTATCTGTCAGGTGTAAAAAGTGGTGATTATACTAACACTTATGTTGGTGTAAATAATCCAATGAGAACATATAAGACTGTCGGTACTTCTGAAAGTAAGACTAAAAACGAAAATGGTAAAAAGAATGTTTATGTTGGTATTTATTCACGATCTACAACATATGAGCCTAGTAGATTTAAACTTCATTGGTGGAAGTCTGATAATACAAAAAATGGTGATGCAGATGGTGATGCAGATATAGAGTATTTACACAGCGTAGAATATAAAATTGCTAATGATAATTACCATGTTTATCATGCAGAAGTACCTTGGGATGCTATAGGCGTTGGTATTAAACAAGATAATGAATGGCAAGGTGGAAATATTTATCTAGCAAATAGTAACTTTGTTTGCTTGCGACTAGATGATAATGGTAATTTTAATCAAGACTATGGTCGAAAGGAAGATGTAACACCGGCCGGTATAGAATACTTCTATTCTGAAGCTAGTATTAATGTAAATGGTGAAATTGACTTAACTGCATCCGGTAATCGTGATTTAGTGTATAAATCAAACAAACCCGGTATAGCCGAAATTGTACCCGGCCCTGATGGTAAAGTATATGTTAAAGGTGTCAGTAAAGGTGACGCTATAATATCTGTAACATCTACCGGTACTGTTTGTGATAATAAAGATGGCAGAGAGCCGGATACCCAAACATTTACTTGTGTAGTTCATGTTACACCGGTGCCAGAAAAATTACCTTACGTTCCTGTAGTTACAAATATGGAAATAGCAAAATATACTGAAAATACTAAGCAAAATATTGTTACAGTATATTGGTATTTAAAGAATATCGGTTCTTCTGATATTACTGTTAGTGTTGACAAAATCAATGTTACACTATAATCTTATAGTATAAATATTATTTGGTGATAGTGTGAAGAAAGCAGTAAAAGAAAAATCAAAAAAGTATAAAACATTTGTCACAATAAAGAACACCATAGGCTGGTTCTTAGTTGTATTGCTGGGGATTGCAATGGTTATTATTGTGGCAACCAGAATAAATGGAGAAACTCCAACAGTTTTTGGTTATACTATTTTTAGGGTAACAACCGGTAGTATGGAACCGGAACTGCATGTTGGAGATATTATCCTTGATAAATCGGTAGAAGAAAGTGAAATCAAAGTAGGGGACATAATTTCCTATGATGGCAGTGGTTCACTTGACGGTTTGGTTATCACCCATAAGGTTATTAAAGCTCCTTATAAGGATGATAATGGCAACACAATGTTGCAAACTCAAGGTGTTGCTAACGATACACCTGACCATCCAATAAAGATAAGCCAAGTTAAAGCAAAATTTGTGGCAAAAATACCACTTGTCAATTCTTTGTATAACTTGTTCTTGTCACCATGGGGACTGGTAATATTCTTGCTGCTGATTATACTAATCTTCCTTGATGAACTTATTAATTTCATAAGAGTTCTTACAGGTAATGCAAAACCTAAGGCTGATATTAATGACATTATTAAGCGACTTCAAGAGGAAGAAAGATTAGAAAAAGAAAAGAAAAAATCATCAGAAATTGATGACCCTAAAATGCAAAAGATTGATGATGTTTATAATCGTATAGTTAAAGATGATTCGGATAAAAAATAAGAAAAGGCTGTTGCAATGAGGCAACAGCCTTTTACTATGCCTATAAATCCTCAGATTTAAGCTGTATCAATTGATCAAGTGTTAATATAGTAAATGTATGAATACTTAGTTAAAATCAAAATAGCAAAAAATAAGGATACCAATGATGGTATCCTTATCTAAATATTAGTGTTAAATGTGATGATTAAAAATCGTTTTCCAACTTTTTAATCTCATTTAATAATTCCTTCTCAGGCAAATGCTTATCTATTAGTTTTTCTAATTGAAATACTTTTCTATGGTTTTTCATTTGATTTGCTACAAATACAGTTGTATCTTTTGAATAGTGTTCTATACAGTAGATAACTATATGACAAAACTGACTTAACTTACTTACCATAAATTAATTCATTTTCTTTACTTCTTCAAAAGTATCTACAATGTCCTGACTAGGCTTTTTAGTTAGTAAGCTAACAACAATAATTACGATTAAACCGGCTATGAAAGCAGGTAGTAGTTCATAAATGTTTAAGAATGAAAGTTCAGGGTTAGATGCACCGATAGGAGCAATTAGGTATTTCCATACAAATACCATAGCACCACCTACAAACATACCGGAGAATGCACCGTACTTATTAGCTCTTTTCCAGAACAAAGCACATAGTACAACAGGACCAAATGCTGCACCAAAACCGGCCCAAGCAAATGATACAATTTGGAATACTGATGAGTTAGGGTCCCAAGCCATAATAACTGCTACAACTGAGATTACAAGAAGTGTAAGTCTGGCAATAATCATAGCTGATTTCTCGGAAGTTTTAACCTTAAATAATCCACCAACAATATTTTCAGATACACCGGAAGATGCAGCCAATAGCTGACTGTCAGCAGTACTCATTGTTGATGCTAAAATACCGGCCAAGATAACACCGGCTAATAAAGCAAATACAATACCATTCTTAGAAAGTAGATTTGCAATGCTTACAATGATAGTTTCGCTATCAGCTAAGTGTTCAAGAGTACCGTTATTTGTCATAGCAAGACCTACAAAACCGATAAATACTGCAATTGCAAGTGAAATAACAACCCATACAGTTGCAACTCTTCTTGATAGCTTTAATTGCTTACTGTCACCAATAGCCATAAATCTTAGTAAAATATGTGGCATACCAAAGTAACCAAGACCCCAAGCCAGTAGGGAGAATATTGAAAGTAAACTAAATGGTGTTGATGTTTTTGTAGCTGCATCAAAGCTTTCTGTTAAGCTAAAGTAACCCGGAAGTGACTGAGCATTTGCAATAACATTTTCAAAACCACCGGCAGAATAAGTACCAAAGCCAAGAATAACAATTAATGCAACTGTCATAATAATACTTTGCATAAAGTCTGTTGTTGATGCTGCAAGGAAACCACCGATAGTTGTGTAGCCTACAATAACAAGTGCAGAGAGTACCATTGCCAAATGGTATTCAAGACCAAATACTGTACTGAATAGCTTACCACAAGCAGCAAAACCGGATGCAGTATATGGAACAAAGAATACAATGATTACTACTGCTGAAATTGCCATAATAACCTTATTCTTTTCACCAAATCTTTTTGAGAAAAACTCCGGAATAGTAATAGCGTCAATCTTTTGGCTATAGTTACGAAGTCTTTTAGAAACAATTAGCCAGTTAAAATATGTACCGATAGCAAGACCTAAAGCTGTCCACACAGCTTCACTGGCACCACTTAGGTATGCAACACCTGGAAGCCCCATAAGTAGCCAAGAACTCATATCAGAGGCCTCAGCACTCATTGCAGTTACAAGTGGACCTAGTTTTCTGCCACCTAAATAAAAGTCATCTACAGAATTGTTTTGTCTAGCACATACAACACCGATTATTAGCACAAGGAAAAGATATGCTACAATGGATATTAATATGCATATGTTGGATGTTGTCATAATACCCCTCCATAATAAAAAGTCTTTATCATTTTACCACATTAAAGTGCAGTAGTCAAATAAAAAGGAGTTTTTTGCATTATAATGTAAGTTCCATTACATAGTCATCCATAATATAACCTTTGCCAATGTCATTTTGTTCACTTCTTGTTGTTTTGTAGCCACAATGGTTATACACATCAATTGTGTGCTTATTGTATTTATTTACAGTTAAGTAAACTGATTTCTTCTTTAGCTCTTTTGCTCTTGCAATAACAAAGTTCATCATCTTACTTGCATAGCCTTTACCTCTGTTTTCAAGTGTTAGGTAAAGTTTGCTTAAAAATAACTTTTCTTCTTCCGGATGAACAACAATGAAACCTATGTTTTCATTATCTTTTTGTACGAAATAAAATTCATAGCCACTATTAATTTGCTTATCCATAGCGTCTTTACTAAAGAACATTTCAACCATATAGTCAATTTGTTCTTTCTCAAGAATACAAGGAAAGTACTCGTGCCATACTTTGTCTGCAAGAAGATAGAAAGAATGAATTTCATCATTATTTTTAACTAATTTGTAAGCTAGTTCCTTATTCACAATAAAACCCCTTAAAGTGTAATAACATAATTATACGACTAAAATTATTAATGTACAATAAAAAAACGCACTAGCAAATGCTAATGCGTTCTATGGTGGGCCAACAGGGATTCGAACCCCGGACCAACCGGTTATGAGCCGGTGGCTCTGACCAACTGAGCTATTGGCCCTAACAGTATTTTTAATTATATCAGTGGTTCTCTAATTTGTCAATAATTAATTGTTTATTTTTTGTGCATTTTTCTGTAAAATTAAGAGTTTTTTCGCAAGAAATTTTACTTTTAAAGGTATGTGAAATTTTTGCAAAATGTGATATAATATATACGTAAGAAATATATGAGTAATAAATCGAATTATTGAGAAACTCAGACTGAACAGTGTTATTTGAATGAATGGAGAATGAAAGATGTATCAAGAGGGTGACAAGGTAATCAACAGCAATGGTGTTGCCTGTGTAATTGACAGAATTGAAAGAATGAAGATACCTCATAGCAAGATTAGAAAAAATTACTATGTTATGCACGATATTCAGAAAAGTGATAATGTTTATTACATACCACAAGAAAATGAAGAGAATATGCGTTCACCAATGACTAAGGCAGAGGCAGAGGGATTGATTGACAATATTCCTCAAGTCGATCCTATTGATGTTAAATTTGATAGGTTTAGAGATGAAGCATATAGAAAATGTATGAAAGAGGCTACTCCGGAAGTATTAGTTGCTATGCTAAAGTACTTTGTCGCCAGAAAGAAAAAGCGTCAGAGAGTAGGGAAAAGCCTTTCTGCTATTGATGAAAAGTATATGAGAATTTCATCAAGAAATCTATTTTCTGAACTTTCTTGTTCAATGGATATTTCTGTTGAAGAAGCTGAAAACCTTGTGTATGGTAATTTCTCATAATTGCCCAATCTAATATTAAATTAGGACTATCGTTTGATAGTCCTTTTATTTTGCATAAAATTATTATATTTGGCTGAAAAGATAACCGAATAAAAATAGATATATAGATATATAG
>ERZ1034763.985-NODE-985-length-10268-cov-7.143836_pt1 | contig 10268 bp, 8 predicted proteins | sample MGYA00520701_ERZ1034763 | MGnify/ENA primary metagenome ERZ1034763 (study PRJEB33766, sample SAMN09781707) | gut metagenome | biome: gut microbiome | host: Homo sapiens | place: Madagascar | study: EMG produced TPA metagenomics assembly of the PRJNA485056 data set...
TATATATATATTATATCCAGATTGCATATTTTTCATTCTGAAAATTTGATTTAAAAATACCATCATTATCCAATAGCCATTGGAACAGGACGAAGTCATGTTGTCTTGTGCGTTCATAATCTATCTTGTATATATATTTATTATCAGTTTTTGATATTGTCACATAACACATAATACTATGAGCGCCGTCTTCTAATATGCTTCCGTCTGTTGCTGCTTTCAAATTGGCTCCGTAAACAGTAATACTTTCTCCGTTATTTAATTTAAGTTCATATGTTTTTAAATTTTTCGCTCCATGAATAATCCTTACTTTACTTGTCTTGTCTGATATACCAAATATATTAAAGTCGTTATACACAACTACTTCCCCATCATCAATAAAGACTCCATCCGTTTTTACAAAAGACAGGCAGTCATTAGTATTGAAGTTTTTTGATGATTCTAACAAAACATTGTTAAGTGTAAATAATATAATAACTATAAATGATATAAAACCAATTATCAAAATATTTTTTTTATCTTTCAATTGACGGACTCCTCTCTTCTAATAGCTTCTCATTTCTTTTATTTATAGCAGTTATAAGCTGTTCTTTTTTTTCATCGGTTATTCCTGGATATTTTGAAATTACTTTTTCAAATTCAGAATTTTTCGTAATGGGGGTAAAATCATGTTTTTTCTTTATTTTTTCAAACACTTGCTTTTCTATATCTCCAAACATTTTGCTTTTTATGTGTTCGTTTATTCTTTTAACAGACCAAAATGCATTGCCAGAATCAAATAATGGAGCAGGTCCTAAAAATTTCATGGTGTTTGAATCTCTTAGAAAAGCTATATTGCTTAAATTACGATCTTCGTTTCCAGTCAGTCTATCCATGCATATCATTGCATCAAGAAATCCTTCTACATCTGGTATATCATGTTTTTCACACATTTTAAGAAGATGCGTATATACTGATTCGTTATCTTTTTTTTCTTCAACGTTATATATATGATATGCTGGAACGAGTTCCGTGTCTATATTAGCTATATTATCACACCTACAACATATTGTAATACCTTCAATGCACATATCATATTTGACACAGGGAACAATATGTAGTCTTTCTGCCATAACAGACACTAAAACTTCTGATAGAGGTTCTTGATGGGATATCATTGATCCAGCTTTGACAAGATAGCTAGATTTATCTGTGTTCTGTCCCCATCTTTTCATTAACGTACCACCAGTAGTAAGGTCAGGGGAATTACCATCGTATTTTCGCTGCTTTTGAATTGTCCAAGGAAGGAAGAACATGTCTCCTACCTGTTTGCTGTATGTATTTGTAAAAAAATTTATCTTCTTCCATGTTTCTGTACGTTTCTTTATCCAGTACTGGTCTGTAAGGGATGCATAATTTTTATTTTCAAGCCAGCTTTTACCATGTTCAGCGATAACTAGATCTCTGTTTTCTCGGGATTCAGGCATTGAACGATGTTTCATCCATTCTTTAAAATCTATATAAGTACATGACTTTTGCAGATAAACAGGAAGGAGTTCCGGCGCATCTATTCTTTGAATTTCGCTCGGAACTCCATCTATATCTTTTAAAGTCAGTACTTTCTCATCTTTAAGATAAAGTTCTGACATATGTTATACCTCAGTTTTCTGCTTTAATATAATCTTCTATCAATCCATCAATGTCAACTTCTTCAGGCATCGACGGCGAAGATTTTGGAGCAGTATTGTTGCCAGGCATCTGATAGCCATTGTTGATATTGTCACGAACAGGATTTTCAGGTGTCGGGTTCATTCTTGTATTATTTGATGAATTATTACCCATTGCAGACTGCACGCTCATTATTGAACTACCTGCTTTCATGTGATTCATTCGTTCTTCTGCGACACCTATAAGTGAGTTCAGATCGCTGCTTTCAGTACCAGCTGCAACTCCAAATGCAATATCAATATTCTGACTGTTTAATGTCCGCTTTATTGCATCTATCTGCATATATATGGTATCTCTTACTGTGCGTCGGGTTATAATCGCATACTGATCACCAAGAATCAGGTATACATTATTTTTCCCAAATGTTTTACTCAGCTGTTCTGTTACCATTGATATTACGGCGTCGCCCGAACCTCGTCCGTGCATCATGTTGATACCTTTCATATTTCGTATGCCAATCATGGCAAGTACAGTTTCCGATTTGTTGCATGTCGGGAAGTCACGGTTAAAAGCATTCGTATTCATGACACCTGTTTTAGGATCTGTATATGCCAAAACTTTTAACTGTTGTGCTTCGTCTTGAAGTTTTTGGTAATACAGTTCTTTCTCTGTGTCCTGTTTTTTGAATGTTTCAGACTGTTCTTTATATGCAGCGATTGATTTATTAGATTTTTCAATATCTCTTTTCAGTTTATTATTCTCATCAGTCAGTGCGCTTATTTTCTTCTGTAATTCATCACGCTGTTTTGATGCATGTTCCGCATTTGTCTTATATTCAGCAGCTTTGCTTATTTGCTCATTAAGCTTATTCTGGATATCTTTTAAAGCATTCTGCGATTTCTGAGCTGCTTCATTTTTCGCTTTTTCAACGGATTCTCTCAATGTGTCTGCTGCCTTCATGTTACTCTCTGAAAGAGATGATTCAAGAGTATGGATCTTTGAAATAAGCTCATTAATTTTAATGTCAGCATCGCGTTTTGTTTTATCCAATGATTCTTCTGTAATTTTAAGCTTAGCAGATATCTCGTCGTTTGTCTTCTTAAAATTCATCATGCTTTGCTTGCGGCTTTCATTTTCTTGCGTTAAGGACGATATCTTGATTTCATAATTTTTCTTATTATCATCGGCATCTTTTTGAAGTTTTTCATGTATGCCTGCAAGTTCTACAAGCTTTTTATTTTCTTCATCAAATTTCTCTTGAGCCTGTTTTAATTCAGCTGTTACATGCTCAATCTTTTCAGCAGATTCATTTTTTTGTCTTTCATACTTTTGTTTAACTGCCGCAAGACTTTCCTGAGCTGTATCTCTTTCTTTTTCAAGCAGGATGAGTTTTTTCTGTATTCCTGCGAAGTCATTCATAATATCTGTTGATCTGGAACTATCATTAATTTCCTCTTTTTTTGGTTGTGGAGCTTGCGATGGCATCTGTACGTTTGGATATGGAGTGTATCCATGATTCATACCATAACCTGCCATATTGCCCAAAAAGGAAGTACACAAAGAAGATATAAAAGCTCCTAACGGATTTATCATATTAATTGGTGGTTGATAGCCATTCCCAGGATCAGAGTAATGTGCTTCACGCAAATCCTCTACTTCTTTATAATCGTTATCATCTAAAGAACCGGGAGTCTTGTCTAATTCTTCAATTGGAAAGAGTACATTCCACTGTTTTTCGCCAATAGCTTTTAAGACGTCTTTTCGCGATACGGAATATTCGGTATCATCAATTATTAAGACAATCATTGTTTCTTCAAGACGCTTGCCTACACCTAGTTTAAGCAACTCGACTGCTGAATTGTTGTAATTTGACACAACTTCTGTATACTCTTGGACGATGTCTGGAGAAAACTTGGATTCGAGTTCTGTTTTACGATTATAATATTCTTTGAACTGGTTAATAGCTTCCGTTATATACGGATTCCCTTTTGTTTCGTAGTTCATTTAAAAATCCTCCTGTTAATATAAGCACAGATCTATCTGTCTGTCACATATTAAGTATGAGATATGCAAGAGCCAGAACCGCCTACTCGCATGATATATGATAATAAATCTTGCAATTCGGGATAGTCTGTTAACAATGCAATTTTTTGTTTATTGATATCTGATTCGGATAATGCAGGATTGTTGGTCTTTATTACTGCATTAGGTGTATTGAAAAGTGCTATGTCGTTACTCATGGCAATCCAGCGCTGTATTATTTCGGTTATCATTGAAATGGCAGACTGTACATCAGGGGTGTGACTTTTATCCTGTTTGTCAAGAAAATCGAGGTGCAGGTTTACACCTTTATCCGATTCATTGACAGGCAGGTTAATGTTCAATGAGTTTGCTCTTACATTTTTGTCTTTAAATCTCAGTTTTGCAGTAAAACTATTCAGCCATTCGTTTCCGTCATTGGATTTTTTACGGAACATCTGAAGTCTGTTGCCAAAATCATCTTCATAAACACATAATCCCGAATTTATATAGTCATTTTTTATAAGTTTAAATGTTGATTTATTATTCATTTTAAAATTTTCCTTTCTTACTAGCAGGGAAGTTATACTCTACACCGCTTTTATCTTCTTTGAGAACGATTGCTGCATTAAAAGTCCCGCCACTCTTTTTTCGAATCCCTTTTATTGTACCTGTTGAACCAGTTGTAAAAAAACTATTTATCTGTGAGCTTGTGAGCGATTTTCCATCACTTCTTTTCTTCCAAAATTTAAAGCCACAATTACTATCACATTCAATAATTATTCCTTTATCAGTCATTGAACCGCCACACTGAGGACATTTATATTCAACGGATGTTGGTTCATTTTTTATAAATATGTATTTGCCAGTATTAACATCAAAGTTAATCTCCTGCTCCCATTTAGACTTATCTTTTTTTATTATCTTTTTTATAGTTTCTCCATTAATTAGTTTGGCAAATTCGTTGTCGGTAATAATACTGTCACATATACCTTTGTATGCTCCAAACTTACATCCTTCCTTGTATCCTGAGCAAAAAAATCCTTTAGGTCCTGACTTTACTTCTTTTCCACATTTAGGACACACCCCGACTATTGGATATGTTTTTTCGGTCTTTTCTATAGTCTTCATGTCGGATGCTTTTATATTTTCTACAAGTCGATTAACGTGGCTTATCATTTCTTTTTCAAGTTCTGGTAGAGACATAGTACCTTTTCTTACTTTTTCTAACTGCTCTTCCCATTCAGCGGTAAGGTCTATTTTGCATATATCGCAGTCTTTCAAATTGTTGTAGATTGCTACGCCCATTGGTGTTGGAACTATGTATGTTGTTTTTTTATCATTAGTTTTCTGAAGGTATTTATCTTTCACTATGAGTTCCTTAATAATTGAGGAACGTGTCGCAGGAGTACCTATTTTTAGGTTTTTTCCGAGAGAAGCATATTTTTTATCAAATAGATATTTATGTGGTGCTTCACACGCTGTTATTAAATCGGCATCGGTAAATCTTTTTGGACAGGTGGTTGTCTTTGACACAGGGGAAAATCCCGAAACCTCTATTACATCACCATTTTTGTGTACAGGAATTTCTACATCTGTATATTTCGTTCCAAATATATTGGAAAAGCCGGCATCTATCAAAGTTTTTCCATTGCTTTTAAAAGAGTGTCCACATATCTCTGTTATAAGAGTTGTTTTATTCTGTAATAATGGTGGAAGAAATACAGCTATAAACTGTCGGCATATAAGAGTATATATTTCTTTTTCTTCGGATGATAAAGTCTCAATATCTGGTTTTTTTGATGTTGGTGCAAGTGCTGAATGTCCCGCTTCAGCTAATTTGACATCATCAACATACTTTTTATTGGCTTTTATATTTAAGATAGTTTCACGCGTTATTGTCTTTATATATGGAACAAGTTCCAAAACTGACGTTGCAGACTTAATCATGTCCTCAAAATTATCTGAACTTGAAAGATATTCACAGTCTGTTCGAGGATATGACATATACCCTTTTTCATATAATGACTGGATTATAGCTAAGGTTTGGTCTGAACTATAACCAAGTTTACCAGCAGCAATCTGTGCCGTAGCAAGTTTAAACAGTTTTGGCGCAGTTGTTTTTGTTTTTTTAGAGGTATACTCCACTACCTTCGCTTGCGGTGATAATGTTTTGATAAAATCATTAGCCTCATCTTCCGTATCAAACCATATAAGTCCCTGCGATATATCTTTATCATCTTCTGCTTTAGTTGCCGATGAATCAAACAGTTGTCCGGTAAAATTTTCCACGTACTCTGCTTTTACTCCATAGCAGGTAGAAGGTTTAAAATTTTTTATTTCTTCCTCTCTTTTGCAGACAATGCTCATTATAGGTGTCTTAACTCGTCCAAGCGCCACTCGGGAGTCCATTTTTAATGAAGCTGCACGTGACAGGTTCATTCCGAATCTGTAGTCTGAATGCTGTCGTCCATATGCAGCATTAAGCAGATTAACGAGCATTGGATCTGCCATATCATCCTTTAAATTCTTCAATGCTTCCAATACTTTAGGTTCATTTGTTGCTGTGCTCCAGTATCTTTTTATAGGAAGCTTATTCTTTAATGCTGACAGAACTATACGGATTAATAACTCTCCTTCCTGCTCAGGGTCTCCAGCATTTATTACAAAATCGTAGTCACCACTATTCAGTTCTTCCTTAATAGTTTTGAACCGTTCTTTATTTTTTGTGATGATTTTGTACTTAAATCCACCATAATCTTCTGGATGAAAAGGAAGCGTGTCCCATCTCCATTCTTTAAGTGACTCATCAATTTCATCTGGTGCTTTTAATGTCAACAAATGTCCACATTGTTCGCAAAAGACAATTTCATAAGGTATTTCTCTTTTATGTTTATTGTAAACATCTTCAATGGTCTTTCTTAAACTTGGTTTTTCCGCTATTAATAATGCTTTTTGCATTTCTGCCTCCTTTTTGTTTATTGTAGGATATTTTCTATAATAAATATGTAATATCAGTATCGCTCGTTAAATTTCTGTACACGATTTTTCCAAGAGCTTTGCGAACAGATTAACAAAATGATAACCTGATACTTTAAATATGTATGATTTAACTTTTAAAATTGAATAATTCTTACATTCTTAATTTGTTATAAACATTTAGAAAAGGAGGAGTTGTTATGACATGGCATTATAAAAATGAGGTATATTCCATCAAGGAGTATTTTTTACGAAATATGAAAGTTGAATCATTGGAAGATATTAATGACTGGTTTAGAAAAAGTAAGAATCACAAATATCGGATAGATGGTATCAAGGAATCCTGCCAGCTTATTCACAAGTTTAAAGATAAACAGATAACAATATGCGGGGATTACGACGTTGATGGAGTTACAGCCACTACTATTCTGCTGCTATGCTTAACCTGGCTTGGATTTGAACATGTAAATTATCGTATTCCTAAAAGATTTTCAGAGGGATTTGGCATTAACAGGGCTATGATTGATGAAATCAGTTCGGGTTTGGTAATTACTTGCGATAATGGCATCGCCCAGCCTGACGTCATCAGCTATGCAAAGCGGAAAGGATTAACTGTAATCGTCACAGATCATCATGAGCCTGCTATTATTGATGGGAAAAAAATTCTCCCGGAAGCAGATGTCGTTATTGATCCTAATGCTATTGATGATTCGGCAGACTTTAATGGATATTGTGGTGCTGGAATAGTTTATAGACTTGCATGTGAGCTTCTGGAATATGACGTATTGAAGTGCCGTAAACTGATGGGATTGGCTGCAATCGGAACAGTTGCAGATGTAATGGAGCTTAGGGATGAAAACTATGTAATTGTGCGTAATGGTCTTAGATGGGTTCTTAACTCATCTTTAACAACAACTGGGTTGTATGCTCTCATTAGCAGTGTAGGGCTGACGCAGCATATCACAGCTAAAGATATTGGTTTTAAACTGGGTCCTGTAATAAATGCTGCTTCAAGAATGAATGATGACGGAGCAAAAGAAGCTGTTGAGCTTTTAGCGTATGAAGGAGAATTTTCTAATGCGATACCGATGGCTGAAAGACTTATTAGTTACAATGAAATGCGCAAATTAGAAAAAAAAGATGCCTTAACCTTAGCCCGAACAATAGTAGACAATAACTGCCTATATGGAGATGTTCCATTAGTAATATATCTACCATTTGTCAATGAGGGAATTATAGGTATTATTGCTGGTGCTTTATGTGAGGAATATAAGGTACCGGTAATATGCCTGACTGATGTCAGCGAAGATATATATAAAGGTTCAGCGCGTTCATGTGGCAATTATAATATGAAAACAGAGCTGGACAAAGTAGCTGATCTCTTAATTAAGTATGGAGGTCATGAAGGTGCTGCAGGTTTATCTTTATATAGAAACAATCTTGATGAGTTGACGCAAAGATTACATGAAAATGCCTGCTCTTTTGTTTCGGACAATGCAATATCCGTAGAATATGATTTGAAGATATCAGCTAAAGAAATTCCAGACGTAATAGAAGAACTGGAAAAATATGAGCCATGGGGCAATGGAAATCCTGCACCGATGTTTTTCATTGATAAGTTTTCTGTTATGCCGCGTTATGGAGAGTTTAAGACGTTGATAGGTAACGACAAGAGCATAGTCAAGATGTATTCTGTCAATTCAACAGCTATTGGATTCGATATGGTTGAAGAAATGAGAAATGTCAAACAGCCAAAACTTCTTAATCTCATTGGTACGCTTTCGGATAATTATTTCTGTGGAAAAGTAGAGCACGTTGTTGAGTTTACATCATTTGAAGAAGTTAGTGTATCACAGAAAAGAACTGCTCTGGCTGAAAAGCTGTCCAGTATGGTTTTGATGTCATAAAAAAAGTGTCCGAAGGAAAATTCCTTCGGACTTTCTTATGCAAACTTTTATTTTTTCTGGAATCTATCAAGAACAGCTTTCTGTGCTTCATATTGCTCATAATTTTCAGCTAGATCTTTATCAATAAGGGCGTTTACATAATCAGTTGTGGAACCGCCATAAAACAATGCAGCTATATCAACTTTTGCCCTTTTTGACTTTACCATAGATATAGATAATCGTGTAATAGGCTCTCTGTATTTTGCAGGTCTTCCGTTATTTCTCTTTTCTATATCATCTTTTACATTATTATTTGTATCTTTATTTGATTTTATCGGTTCATTTGCATTAATAGTATTATCCTGTGTATTGTTCTGTGTGTTATTTGAAAAACGCTCAAGCGTGCTGTCCACTGCATTCATTGCATTCATTGCAACTTTATTAGCGTTTCTTAAATTATCGCGTGCTCCCATTTATTTACCCTCCACTTTCTTGATAATTATTTCTGCTATTTTCCTGTAGTCTATTGCTGTTGTAGACCATTTTTTATATGTTTGTATAGATTGCATCATTGTTTTTGCTTCAGATGCTACAGAAGCTTTTCGTACTGTTGCTATAAATGCATCAGGATTAATTTTTTCCCTTGCAATTTTTAAATTTTCAATGGCAAGCGCATATATATTAGTCTTTTCGTATTTGTTAAGGATGAATCCTAAAAATTCTGCATGTGATAGTTTGTTTCGATTGTTTTTAAATTTTTCCACATCTGCATATATTGCGTATATGCCATCTATACTGCCAATGTCCGATTCTGTAGGAAGGATAATTCCATCAGCCGCTACGTAAGACATCTGTATAAGGATATTTCTGCTTGGCGAGTTGTCAATTATTACGTAATCATAACTGTTGTTAATAATATCAATTACATCAGATAATAAGAATATATCTTCCGTTGGATCTGTGAACTTCTTATCAGCAAGCGATAATTCATCCGAGGCAGGGATTATGTCAAATCCATCATTAGTGTGCTGTATTGCTTCATTAATCGGACATACCCCCGTAAGTACCTGAAATATGTTGTAGCTATTTAACTCAGCCCCAACATATTTAGACAAATTCCTCTGTTGGTCAAAGTCTATTACAAGTACTTTTTTGTTTTCTAAAACGAGAGATGCTGCAATCTCTATTGACGTTGTTGTTTTTCCTACACCGCCCTTTTGGTTGGCTATGCATATACAATATGCCATATTGTTTCCTCCTTGTATAATACTGTATTAAAATGTGCAAATAATAATTGGTGCAAAACTACTAATATTATATTAATATATTACTTTATAACATAATATATTCCAATATTCACTTGTTGTCAATAATAACAGGTGTTTAATATTCAATTAATACTTGAATAACATAATAATAAACATCAAATAATAATAGGTGCATTAAATGTTTCGCCAAATAAACATCAGCTTTCATGGTGATTAGATATGTTTGAATAATTTATGATAAAACATAGAATAATAAATTAATTTTATCATAAATGCACATGGTAATATAATAGTAAAATAATAAAGTAATAAAATATTACAATAATACTATATTAAGATAATATATTAATAACTGAATTAATTAATTTTGTATGATTTATAATAATTGATGACTATAAGAAGATAATCTATGATTAATATAATAATTGAATAAGATAATAACAGAATACAATAATAATAGGTGCAAATA
>ERZ1034763.988-NODE-988-length-10251-cov-4.070910_pt1 | contig 10251 bp, 9 predicted proteins | sample MGYA00520701_ERZ1034763 | MGnify/ENA primary metagenome ERZ1034763 (study PRJEB33766, sample SAMN09781707) | gut metagenome | biome: gut microbiome | host: Homo sapiens | place: Madagascar | study: EMG produced TPA metagenomics assembly of the PRJNA485056 data set...
CCGACGCCGGCAGCTGTGAAACATGATCGCCGCCAGCCGGAGTTTGTTTTTACTTCCGATGATTATCTTAACCGCGTGGTTAATCAAAAACGTGTTGAAAAAGGCCAGAAATATTATCGGGACTTGCAACCGCTCTTGACGCAGATTGAAGAAAAATATGCGCTTTCGGGCGAATATATTATTGCTTTTTGGGGAATAGAAACAAATTTCGGGTCAAACTTTGGCGGCTATAATGTGATTGATGCTCTGACTGAAATGAGCTATGACAAACGGCGTTCGGCGTTTTTCAGAGAACAGCTCTATCAGGCGTTGAAAATTATTGATACATGGAAAATAGATTTTACCAAAATGCAGGGGTCTTGGGCGGGTGCCATGGGGCACTTCCAATTTATGCCCTCGACTTTTAATGCCTATGCGGTTGATTTTAACAATGACGGGCAAATCGATATTTGGTCGTCGTTTGAAGATGCGGCGGCGTCTGCGGCCAATTATTTGACTTTAATCGGCTGGCAAAAAGGTGTGCCTGCGGTTATTGAAGTCAGTCTGCCGTGGAATTTTGATTATGCGTTGACCGGTCGGCACAAAGACAAAACCGTTAAGGAATGGAAAAACATAGGTGTCAGGACGCCGGATAATAAGCCGCTGCGGCTGTCATCAAACATCAAGGCATCTGTGATTACGCCGGAGGGAAAAACAGGCAAGGCTTATTTGGTAACCGACAATTTTTACAAAATTATGCATTGGAATCGCTCCGAGAATTATGCTTTGGCTGTCGGGTTGTTGGCAGATTATATCAAAACGGGCAAGAAATGGAAAAAGGTTTCGGCCACGTCGGCTCAACGTGTGAAAACAGATGAGGTTATGAAGATTCAAAGCTTTATCAACAAACTCGGCTGGTTTAAGCTGGAAGAAGACGGGCAGCTCGGGAGCAAGACGCGCGAAGCCATTAAAAAAGTTCAGAAAAAAGCCGGTCTGCCTCAGGATGGGTATCCCGACAGGCAGCTCTTGAACCGGATTAACCGCTATAATGATGAAATCGGTTTCAGTATTCCGGTGCCGGCGCGAAAATTACACAAGGCAAAATAAGTCCTTTACCTCGTTTGAAAAAGAGTCTAGATTAAAGAGAAATTTGAATCGGGTTGAGGTAACGGGTTTTTGTAAATGGGACGAATAAAGTTTTTACTCGGCGTAATGCTTTTTTTGACGGGGTGCGTTTACGGACGGGCCGATTTGGGCAACGGCAAATATACGCAGGCGTCGGCTATTTCGGGGCAGGGCGGCGTTTATAAAGTCGGCAATCCCTATAAAATCATGGGAAAATGGTATTACCCGAAAGAAGATTATGATTATTCCGAGGTCGGCGTGGCGTCATGGTATGGTGAAGATTTTCATGCCAAACAAACGGCCAACGGCGAAAAATATGATATGTATGCCCTGACGGCGGCGCATCGAACATTGCCGTTACCTTCCATTGTCAAGGTGACCAATCTTGAAAACGGGCGTTCTTTGGTCTTAAGGGTCAATGATCGGGGGCCTTATGCCAAAAGCCGGATTATTGACGTGTCTAAAAGGGCATCGCAGTTGCTCGGATTCCATACGCAGGGCACAACCAAAGTTCGGGTTGAGGTTATGGAAAAAGAGAGTAAAGCTTTGAAAGACGCGCTTTTGGGAAAAGAATCGTCTTCTTCCGTCAAACAGGCGCGAACGGTTTCGACGCCCAAAAAAGTTGAGACCTCAAAGGTTGTCCAATCTTACCCCAAGGGAAGCTATTTTGTGCAGGTCGGGTCTTATTCTCAGGAATTCGGCGCGCAAAATGCGGCGGCGCGGATTAAAGATGAAACCAATATTTATTATGTGAATGTGAACGGACAGAATTATTATCGGGTCAGAGTGGGGCCTTTTGCCAATGAAAAAGAGGCGGAGGTTGCTTTGGCCAGAATCAAATATGACGGCGCTTATGACGCCAAAATTGTTTCGGATTAGAGTGAAAAGAGGAAAAAATGAAACTGAAAACGATCTTGTCAGGAAGTGTTGCGGCGGTTGTTTTGTTGTCGGCTGTCGGGGCTTATGCGATTGATACAAAAGCTAAAAATATGATTTTGATGGATTATGATACGGGGGCGTATTTGTATCAGAAAGATATTGAGGAGCCTATTCCGCCGGCAAGTATGAGCAAATTGATGACGATTTATATGGTTTTTGACAAATTGCGCGACGGAAGTTTGTCATTGGACGACACGTTCAAAGTCAGTGAAAATGCCTGGCGCAAAGGCGGTGCGGCCAGCGGCGGATCAACAATGTTTCTGTCTATCGGCGATGAGGTCAAGATTGATGAGCTCTTGAAGGGAATTATTATTCAGTCCGGCAATGACGCTTGCATTGTTGCGGCGGAAAATATTGCCGGAGACGAGGATTCCTTTGTTGACAAGATGAATCAAAAAGCTGAAGAACTCGGGCTGACACATTCTCATTTTGCGAATGTGACGGGACTGCCTCATCCGGATCACAAGATGTCTGTTGAAGATTTGGCTAAATTGGCCAGACGGATTATTGAGGAATTTCCGCAGTTTTATCATTTGTTTTCTCAAAAAGAATTTGTGTATAACAAAATTCGTCAGGGAAATCGCAACCCGCTGCTTTATTCAATGCCTTATGCCGACGGGCTTAAGACAGGGCATACAGATGAGGCCGGTTATTGTTTGACGGCATCGGCCAAAAAAGGCGACCGCCGGATTATCGGCGTGATGACTGGGCTCAAATCCAACAAAGAGCGTTCGGAAGAGGCTGAAAAAATGATGTCCTGGGCGTTTAGAGAATACGCCAACTATACTCTCAAACAAAAGGGGGACAAGATTGCCAATTTGCCGGTATGGTATGGCACGGATAAGACTGTTCCGATGGTTGTTTCAAAAGATGTGTTGGAAACAATCAAGAAAAGTAATCGTTTGCAGGTCAAGATGACGGCTGTTTACGACAAACCCGTCAAGGCTCCGATACAGATGGGGCAAAAACTCGGTGTTTTGCGGATTGAAATTCCTGATGCTCCGGTTCAGGAAGTTCCGCTTGTTGCCGGACAAACCATCAATAAAGTCGGCCTTTGGGGTAAAATTAAAGCCAATATTAAGTATCTTTTGTCGGGGAATTTTTAGAGAATGAAAGGTAAATTTATTACTTTTGAAGGCGGCGAAGGAACAGGAAAATCAACCCAAATCAAACTATTGGCCGAATACCTTCAAGAAAAGGGTCAAAAAGTTTTGACCACGCGCGAACCCGGCGGAACAGAAGTCGGGCAGGAGATTCGCAAATTGTTGGTTTGCGGCGATAAAGATAAATTTGACGCGACGGCCGAGGCTTTGCTTTATTTTGCAGACAGGCACATTCATTTGAGCCGGAAGATTTGGCCGGCGCTTGAACAGGGCGAGATTGTGTTGAGCGACAGGTTTGCCGATTCAACGGTGGCTTATCAGTATTACGGATATGACAAAAGGCTCGGCAAAGATGTTTTGAATGCACTGTATCAGATTGCCGTCGGCGACTTTAAACCGGATTTGACGATTATTTTGGATATTGATCCCGAAAAAGGATTGGCACGTTCATTTGACAAGGCCAAAAATATGGCTGTTAAAGAGCTGCGGTTTGAGGGGCGGGAGCTTGCTTTCCACAATAATTTAAGAAGAGGCTTTTTAGAGATAGCCAAAGCCGAACCGGAGCGCTGCGTCGTTTTGGATGCGGACAAGTCTATTGAGGCTTTGCATCAGGATATTGTCGAGGTTGTGTCGCAGAGATTGGGGCTTTAGCTGATGGAAGACAGGCTGGAAAACATTGAACCGAAAAATAATCCGTATCTTGTCGGGCATGAAGAGGCGGAGAAGATGTTTTTGTCGGCCTGGAAGAATAATTCGCTGCATCAGGCCTGGATGATTTCGGGGCCAAAAGGAATAGGCAAAGCAACGCTGGCTTATCGGCTGGCGCGGTTTTTGCTGTATGCGGACGAGACAAAGAAGGACAGCTATACGTCGCTTGAAATTCCCTCGGACAGTTCCGTCTTTAAGCAGATTTTAAGCGGGGCTCATCCTGATTTTAAGTTGTTGGAGCGCGGCTATCTTAAGACCGAACGCCAAAAAATTGTCAAAGCCATTAAGGACGGAACATATTTGACAGATGAGCAGCTCGGTGATTTAAAAAAATCGAGCGTGATTACGGTTGATGATGTGCGCACGGTGAATGAATTTTTATCTAAAAAGTCAGCGGACGGGCGTTGGCGCGTTGTTTTGATAGATAGCGTAGATGAGATGAATTCGTCTTCGGCCAATGCGGTATTGAAAATTTTGGAAGAACCGCCCTCAAAAACGCTGATGCTGTTGGTGTCGCATAATCCGAGCCGATTGCTGCCGACTATTCGGTCGCGCTGTGCCAAACTGGAGCTAAAACCTCTGCCAGATAACCTGACGGCAAGCCTGCTTCGGCGGTATCGTCCGGAATTGACGGAAGATTTAATCAAAAAAACTGCGGCTATGGCGGCGGGGAGTATCGGCAAGGCTATTTCTTATACGGACGGAGATGCTGTTCGGTTTTATGATAAAATTTATACTTTGGCGGCGGCCGGCAAAAAGTTTAAGACGGTGGATATGCTCAAGTTTTGCGATGAGGCGTCATCGGAAGATAATTATGAGTTATTCAAAGAACTTGTGCTTAAATTTTTGAGCGAGCAGGCAAAGTCTTTGAACAAAATTGAGGAAAGCGCCGATTTGTTTGATAAAACGACCAAAACTTTTTTGGAAACGGAAAGCCTGAATATGGATAAACGGCAGGCCGTTATGACGATTATGGTCGGTATTTGCAAGACTTATTAAGAGAGGCGGAAGATGCTTGCGGACAGTCATTGCCATTTTGAGACAAAAGAATCGGCGGCAGAGATTATTGCCAGAGCTCAACAGGCCGGTGTTGAATATATTTTGGATGCCGGAGACAATTTGACGCATTTGGCCGAACATTTGGATATGGTTCAGGGATATCCGACTGTTTATACGGCGGCTGGGGCGCATCCGCATCAGGCTTTGGAATTTTCAGATTTGACGGCTGAGGGTATTGTTGAAGCGGCCGCGCATGAAAAAGTTATTGCCATCGGGGAGGCAGGACTTGATTATTTTTATGATTTTGCGCCTAGAGAGGCTCAAATAAGGTTGTTTAAGGAAAATATTAAAGCAGCTCAGCAGACGGGGCTTCCGTTGATTATTCATAACCGCAATTCCGATGAAGATATGATTGAGTTGTTGCAAAAAGCTTATCAACAAAAGGAATTTAAGGCAGTTATCCATTGTTATTCCTCGTCATGGGCTTTGGCAGAGGCGGCTTTGGAGATGGGCTTTTATATTTCGGCCTCGGGTATGATTACTTTTCCGAAAATGCAGAAGTTGCGGGATAATTTTGCCAAAGTTCCTCTGGAAAGGCTCTTGGTTGAAACAGACGCGCCGTATTTGGCGCCGGTTCCCAAAAGGGGCGAAGTTAATGAATCGGCCAATGTTGTGTTGACGGCGCAAAAGTTGGCAGAGATTAAAGGTGTGTCGTTTGAGGTGATTTCGGACGTGACAACGGCCAATTTCAGGAGGTTGTTCGGGGTATGAGCAGAGCGATTTTTTTAGGCGCGGGAGCGTCTCCGGGGGTTCCGTCCATCAGCTGCGGCTGGGGCGCGTGCAATCCGAAAAATCCTAAAAACATCAGACGGCGGACATCAACCTTTTATGAAGTGAACGGTGCTCATATTTTGATTGATACCTCGCCGGATTTGCGGCAGGAGCTTTTGGATAATCATATCAGCCAAATTGACGGTGTTTGCTATACGCATGCCCATTCGGATCATCTGCACGGTATTGATGAGCTGCGCGAGATTAACCGCTTAACTTGTCGTCCGCTGGATATCTATGCGGTTGAGGTGACGATGGATATTATTCGAAAACGCTTTTCTTATTTGTTTGACGTGGAACGCTCCGGAGATTTTTATAAATCCAGAGCCGGGCTTATTCCGCATCTGATTGCGCCGATGGAAGCTTTTGAGATTAACGGCGTTAAAATTGTGCCGCTGCGTCTTTTGGGGCATAATATGCCGACATTCGGGTATGTTATTAATGATGAGATTGTGCATGTGGCCGATTTTAAGACTTTTTCGGACGAGGCTTGGGCTTATCTGAAAGGAATTCGGATAAAATTGCTTGTTTTACCGTTGACAATTATTGATTTCCATCAGTATCATATCGGGTTAAAGGAAGCTTTGGCTTATATTGACCAGCTTAAGCCGGAGAAAGTTGTTCTAAATCATATGGCCAGTGAATGCGACTATGATTATGTGAATGCGCACACGCCGGAAAACACGGTTCCGGCTTATGATAATTTGAAAGTGGAGTGGTAGAGATATGTTGTGTATTTATCATCTGGCGGATCATGACGGCAAGGGATCGGCCGCCATTGTCGGACGTAAGTTTAAGAATGTTGTCTTTTACGGGCTTAATCATGACAGTGATGTGCCGGAGGATTTGATAGCCGCGCATGATAAGATTATTGTCTGCGATATTTCGCTGCCTTTGGATATGATGTTTAAGCTCAATGAAACTAAAGATTTGACATGGATTGACCATCATGTTTCGACCATAGACGCTTATCGGGAGGCTGTTAAAAACGGCGCACATGAAATTGCGGGGGTTCGTCAGGAAGACACGGCTGCCATTATGTTGACATGGGGGTATTTCTTTCCTGATGAGCCGGTGCCCGAGGGTGTTAAACTTTTGGCATTGAATGATATTTTTGATTTGAGTGATAAAAGAGTTCGTCCGTTTGAGTATGCTTTTCAGTCTTTGGGCGTTAATAAGCCGGAAGATAAGAATTGGAAAGATTTATTTGCCGGAAAAATTGATATTGACGAGATGGTTAAAAAAGGTGAGGCGATTTTGTCTTATATCAAAAACCGCAACCACCGCCTGTGCAAGGCTATGTCTTTTGAAAGCTCGTATATGGGGTATAAATGTATTTGCGCCAATATGCCGCAGGGGTATTCGGAGTTTTATGACGGGCTTAAAAATGTGAAAGATTATGATTTTATGTGCAACTTTTTTATGAACGGCAAAAATACATGGAATTTATCGTTATATACAAGCAAGGACACGGTTGATGTTTCCAAAATTGCGGCCAGTTTGGGCGGCGGCGGACATAAAAAAGCAGCCGGTGCATCGGGATTGAAAAAACTTCCGGAATTTTTGCATAAATAATTTTGCTTGAGAATTGTCAAAAAGGGTGTAAAGTGCATCAAAATAAAGATTGAAAAAGGAGTTTGCGTTACAATGTCTAAAATTTTGGTTACATCGGCATTGCCTTATATTAATGGTGTTCCTCATTTGGGACATATTGTGGGCTGTTTGCTTCCATCGGATATTTATGCCCGCTTTATGCGCCTGACGGGGAATGATGTCTTGTATATCTGCGGCACAGATGAACACGGAACGACTTCGGAAGTGGGCGCTTTGAAAGCAGGTATGGATATTCAGGCCTATTGTGATATGAATCATGCCAGACATGCGCAGGCTTATAAAGATTTTAATTTGTCGTTTGATTTCTTCGGGCGCACGTCGACCGAGCAAAACAAAGAAATGACTTATCATATTTTTGAAAAGCTTGACGCCAACGGGTTTATTGAAGAAAAGACCATCAAGCAGGTTTATTCGGTTGATGACAAAATGTTTTTGGCGGACAGATACATTACGGGAACATGTCCTTATTGCGGATATGACAAAGCGCGCGGCGATCAGTGCGAAAATTGCACAAAGGTTTTGGAGCCGACAGATTTGATTGATGCCAGAAGCTCTATTTCGGGATCCAAAAATCTGGAAGTCAGAGAAACCAAGCATTTGTTTTTGAATTTGCCCAAGATTGAGGGCGAATTGGCAAACTGGCTTAAGACAAAAGAGCCGTTTTGGCCTGATGTTGCTTATACGATTGCCAAAAAATGGCTCAAGGAAGGATTGCAGGAGCGTTGCATTACCCGTGATTTGAAATGGGGTTTCCCTGTTAATAAAGAAGGATATGAAGATAAGGTCTTTTATGTGTGGTTTGATGCGCCGATTGGTTATATCGGCATTACCAAACAATGGGCTGATGAAAAGCCTGAAGAGCGCAACTGGAAAGATTGGTGGCAGAACAATCATGAAAAAGTCCGCCATGTCGAGTTTATGGGAAAAGACAATGTGCCGTATCACTCCATTACATTTCCGGCAACGTTGCTTGGAACACGTGAGAACTGGACGCAGGTTGATTTTCTGAAGGGGTTCAGCTATTTGACTTATGAGGGCGGCAAGTTTTCCAAATCGGAAAACAGAGGCGTCTTTGCGGAAGATGCCGTGAAGGAATTTCCGGCGGATTATTGGCGTTATTGGCTGATATCCAATGCGCCGGAAGGGTCTGACGCGGCGTTCAGCTGGGAGTTGTTTGCCGGAGCGGTCAATAAAGATTTGAATGGTGTTTTGGGTAATTTTGTGTCGCGTGTTCTGAAGATGACGTCTTCCAAAATCGGTAATACCGTTCCCGAGGGCGGACAAAACACCCAGACGGAAGAAGAGTTGTTTGCTCTGTTGCAAACCAAGGTTAATGATTATATCAGATATATGTCGGATATGGAATTTCGTAAAGCTTTGGGCGAATTGCGCGCTATTTGGGTTGAGGGAAACAATTATATTTCCGTGACGGAACCTTGGACGGTTATTAAGACAGATCCAGAACGCGCCGGCGTTATTTTGAGAACCTGCATTAACCTAATCAGGCTTTTTGCGTTGTTGACGGCGCCGATTATGCCCGAGACGGCTCAAAAAATGCTTGATAAACTGAACGCTTCGCAAATCGGCCTTAAAGATTTTGATGTTAAAAAAGAAATGTCTTTCTTTAAGGGTGGAGAGCCGTTTGAAGTCGGCGAGATGTTGTTTGAACGGATAGCGCCTGAAAAGATTGAAGAAATGAAAGCCAAATACGGGAGTTCAAAATAGATGTTTTCGAGAAAGAAAAGAGACGAGGACGTTATCGGGCCGAGCAGGGGATTTCAAAAATTTGCCACTCATTTTTTCCGCTTTTTTTTGTTTCCTCTGATTCATCCGGTTTGGTTTGTGTTTTGGCTTGTCTTGATTTCTTTTGTCGTTATTGTGATTCCGGCGTCGCAGCGGGTTGATCTTAAGGATATGCCGCGGTGGTATATGGATGTTTTGAAGCCGTATTACCACAAATCTGTTTCTGTCCTTAAGCCTGTTTTGCAGAAGGCGGAATCAGATTCCAGACCGGCGGCGTCTTCGCATGTTTCTGAAAAGCCTGTTCTGGCGACTTATTCTATCGGCCGGCCGACTAACCGCCGTGCTTTTGAACAGGTTGAGGAACAGAATGAAAATGTTGATGAGCCGGTTCAACAGGCTGAAAATAAACAGGAACAAATTGTTGCGGTAAAAGAAACGATGCCGCAGCAGAAACCTATTTCCTTTAAGAGAGCGGAGAATTTGGGGCTTGTTTATCTGCCTCAGCCGAAAATCGTGATCGGCGTTTTGAAAATTGTCAATGCCAACGAGATTAAACTCGGGGAAATGCCGCTTTTCCTTTATGGAATTTACGCGGCGCCGTCATCTGAAAACGGTACAAACGCGTTTTTGTATTTACAGAAAGAATTTGCCGACAAGCTGGCCGAATGTTATATCGGGGCGTATGCGGCGGACGGAACGGCCACGGCTATTTGCGTGTGCGACGGGATAAATATTAATCAAAAATTGGTTGAACTCGGCTATTCAAAAGATGTCAGCCTGAATTAAAACAAAAAGGATGAAGCCTTATGTGGCAGCCTGTTTTGATGATTTGCGGTTATTTTATCAGCCTGTTGGGGGTGGCTATGCTGTTTCCGGCGGCGTTGGAGATGTATGAAACAAAGGCTGATTGGTCTGTTTTTCTCAGTTCGTCGATTGTGGCGGTGTTTATCGGGGTGTCGCTGTTTTTGGCTAACCGCGGCAAAATTAAGGAAATCACATTGCAGCAGGCTTATCTGTTGACGGTTTTGAGCTGGGTTTCCGTAACGGTTTTGGCGGCTCTTCCGTTTGTTTTTTACGGCGTCGGGTTTGCGGATTCTTTGTTTGAGGCGGCTTCCGGCGTGTCAACCACGGGGGCGACCATTTTTGCCGATGTTGAAAAACTTCCGCGTTCAATTCTCCTTTGGCGGGCGCTGTTGAACGGTATGGGCGG
>ERZ1034763.991-NODE-991-length-10236-cov-7.853354_pt1 | contig 10236 bp, 7 predicted proteins | sample MGYA00520701_ERZ1034763 | MGnify/ENA primary metagenome ERZ1034763 (study PRJEB33766, sample SAMN09781707) | gut metagenome | biome: gut microbiome | host: Homo sapiens | place: Madagascar | study: EMG produced TPA metagenomics assembly of the PRJNA485056 data set...
ACCTAGTTTGAAACAAATTATTTAATTATATGAAATTTAAAATTTAAAGTCCAAAAATTTCAAGTTTCTAAAGTTTAGAATTCCAAAATTTAGGAAACTAAAAGTTTAAGGCCGAAAGTCAGAACCTAAAAATGAAAACAGAAAAATCATAAAATTAATACTTAAAATTTATTCTTCATCTTTCTTTACCTTTGATGGGTCAACCTTAACAATTGCACTGATGATTCTTCTTTCTTCAACCTTATATACTTCAAAAGAAAGACCATCAATCTCAAACTTATCTCCCTCTTTAGGGATTCTTCCCATATGTTCAAAGATAAAACCACCAACAGTATGACTTTCTGTATCATTGTTAAAGTCCTCTCTGTCGGTAAGTTCAAGTAGTTGGTCAAATTCAAGGTCACCACTTACAAAGTAACAGTTTTCTCTTAACTTTGTGTATTCTTTCTCTATGTCTTCATCTTCATCATAGATTTCACCAACAATTTCTTCAATCAAGTCTTCCATTGTTACAATGCCCAGTGTACCACCGTATTCATCAGTAACAATTGCCATATTAACTTGATTTTTTCTAAGGTCATTCATTAATGCACTTAGTTTTCTGCTTTTATATGTGAAGAATGCATCATTAATAAGTAACTTAATGTCAGGTGTCTTACCATCAATCAGTTCTTCTAGGTAATCCCTTGTGTATAGAATACCTAAGATGTTGTCAAGATTTTCTTTATATACAGGAACTCTACTGTATCTTTCTGTGAGAATCTTGTTTTTGTTAGTTTCAAAGTCATCATCAATGTCAAGTGCCAACATATCAACTCTAGGAGTAAGTACCTCAAAGGCTGACTTTTCGTCAAATTCTAGGGCTGACTGTACCATTTCACTTTCTTCTTCTTCAAGTACACCTTCATTTTCAGAATGTTCAATAATATATTTTAGTTCATCTTCTGTTACAGTAGGTGAGTCGTTTCTGATGTTAAGCAACTTTAATGCACCGGTTTTGATTGCAATGAAAAGAAATGATAGTGGAGTAAGTACAATCATTAAGCCTTTTAGGATAATTGCAGTGTTAAGTGCAACAGCCTCACTTTTTTCTTTGCCGATACATTTTGGAATAATCTCACCAAATGTAAGTACCAGTATTGTTGTAAGACCGGTTGAAATTGCAGCAGCAAAATTCTGAAAAATATTCATACAAAGTACAGTTGCCAAAGATGAACAACCAAGGTTCACAACATTATTGCCAATTAATATTGTGGTTAGTGCTTTGTCAAAATTTTCTGTGATAAAGAGAGCATTCTTTGCTTTCTTGTTACCTTTGCTTTCCTCATTCTTTAGCCTTGCTGTACTAACACAAGAGAAAGCAGTTTCTATACAGGAAAAGAAACTAGAGCATAGGATTAGTAATCCTATGACAATTCCTAATATTACATTACTATTCAATTATTTCCTCCCAAAAATATTATTATTCTAATTATAGCACATTATATACAATTTTCAATCATTAATTTAAGGATAAAATGGGAAAAATATTCTTGAAATAAACATATATATAATGATATAATTATATGGAGTTTGTACATTATATCTGAACTTTGGCAAAAACTAATGCTGAGGTGTATATAATGAATAATGTAGACTACTTTAATTTGAAATCTAATCAAGAAAATGACGAACAAAATGATGAGGCATCACTATCTGCTGAAAATGCAGAGGGTATCAAGAATATCGGTTCAGTCTTAACAGGTAGGGAAGATACCTTAATTCATTGTCTGACAATTATCGGACAGATTGAGGGACATTATATTCTTCCAAGTCAGAACAAAACCACTAAGTATGAGCATATTATTCCTTTGTTGGTTTCAGTAGAGGAAGACCCAAATGTTAAGGGACTTTTGATTTTGCTTAATACAGTTGGTGGCGATGTAGAGGCAGGACTTGCAATTGCTGAGGTAATTGCCGGTATGAAGAAACCAACAGTTTCTATTGTACTTGGTGGTGGCCATTCAATTGGTATACCACTTGCAGTATCGGCAAAGAAAAGTTTTATTGCAAAAAGTGCCACAATGACTGCACATCCTGTAAGGACAAACGGTCTTACTGTGGGTGTGCCACAGAGTTTTGAGTATTTTCAGAGAATGCAAGAGAGAATAAATACATTCGTCAGCGACAATTCCAACATTTCAAAGGAAAAGTACAATAGCCTTGTACTGAATACCGGAGAACTTGTTACGGATATTGGCACAATTCTTGATTCAGAGAAAGCCGTAAAATGTGGCTTAATTGATTCGGTAGGCACATTGAGCGAGGCAATTGCTTCGCTTTATGATATGATAAACAACCAAAAATAACTGCTTAGGCAGTTACATAAGGAGAGAGAATTATGGATTATATCTATTCAATTGTTATGGGTATTGTTCAAGGTTTAACTGAATTTTTACCTGTATCATCATCCGGACATTTAACACTAGTACAACATATCTTTGGTGTTGACGGAGAAAGCAACTTCTTCTTTAACATTATGCTTCATGTTGGTACATTGTTTGCAGTTTGTGTTTTCTATTACAAACTACTTTGGAGTTTGATAAAGTCATTCTTCGGTTTAATCAAAAAGATTTTCACAGGTAAGTTTAGTTGGAAAAACAGAACTGATGATGAAAATATGATTTTTATGCTTATTATCGGTTTACTACCACTATTCCTACTATTCGTTCCTGTACCGGGTACAAATATGGTATTTAAGGATGTATCGGAAATGTTCTCCGGTAACAAGTATCTAATTTATGTTGCAAGTTTCTTAGTTATCACTTCAATTTTACTTTGGATTGGTATTGCTTGTAATAAGCGTACTTGTACTCATGCAATTCATTCAAGAAAAGATTTAGAAAATGAAGACGGTAGAAAGAACTACAATGTTCTTGATGCAATTTGTGTTGGTGTAATGCAAGTATTTGCTACACTACCCGGTATCTCTCGTTCAGGTTCAACTCTTGCAGTTGGCGAAATGCGTGGTATCAACAAGCAAAAGGCTATTGACTATACATTTATCCTAGGTATTCCAACAATTTTAGCATCAGCAGTTTTTGAACTAAAAGATGCTTTAGGCTCAAATGTATCACCTACTGCTGAAATTGGAATTGTTCCACTAATTATCGGTATGGTAGTTTCTGCCGTTGTAGGTTACTTAGCAATTATCATTTTTAAATGGTTCTTAAAGACAGACAAGATGTACATATTCGCAATTTATACTGCAGTAATCGGTATTGTTGGTATTATTATTGCACTAATTGAGATGAATTGTGGTTTCAATATTTTCTCACACACTCCACTATAGTAAAAGAAGGTTAATTAATGGCGACAAATAATACAGATAAGAAGTCAGCTAAACAAACTAAGGGAAAAGGCCCTGCTAAAAAGACTTCTAATTCCGGTAAAGGAAAAGTAAATAATAAAAGCAAAAGCCAGAATTCTTCCTCTGTGAAAGAAAAGAAACCTGCAAATTACAGAGTAAGAGCAATTATTTTACTTGCCTTAGCTGTTCTGTCTTTTTGTTTGTTATTTATCAAAGGTAACTTTGTTTGGAGTTTTATCAGCAACTCTATTTACGGTATCTTTGGTGGTTCGGCAGTTTTAATTTCTGTTTCATTACTATATATAGCGATTATGACTGCTAAGGAAAAGGAAGTACATAGGCTAAAAGCTAAGGTGGGTTTCTGTGCTTTAACAGTGTTCCTGGTTTGTACATTGTGGTACATTTTCAGTGGTTACCAAAAGGGTAATTACTTTGTAGAGCTTGGTCATGAATTTATGGCAGGCTTTAACGGTGATTCTTTTGTCAGTCGTGGTGGTGGACTTTTTGGTGCATTACTTGGCTATCCTATGAGTTACGGACTAGGTAACACTATTTCAGTTATTCTACTTGTACTTTTGATTTTAGTATTGCTACTTATTATTACAGGTGTTTCACTTCTTGATATTGCAAAGGCAGCAAGAAAGCCTATGGAAAAAGCAATGCATCAAGCTGAAATTCGCAAGCAAGAAAGAATTGAAAAGGAAAAGCAAAGAGAACTTGAGAAGCCTTATGAAGAAGAAAGTCTTGTACCTACTTATAATGGTCCGATAGATATTCCACTTGATGGACCGATTAGAAAGAAAAAGAAAGATAATTCTTTTAACAAAAATAAAAATACAGATAATAGCGATGCAAATGCTAATGCAGATACTTCTCTTGCTAAACAGAGAGATGAAACTGATAATTTAATTGATATTATCAAAAAGGCAAATCAACAGATTGAAAATGATAACCCATCAACTTTAGATGCTATTAAAGAGAATGTTAGTAAAGAAAAAACTCAAGCACTTAAGGATGCAGCAAAGCTTGCTAATCAATCAGTTGATACTGCTGAGATAGAAGATGAAACAAAAGCCCTTGATGAACAGATTAAGGCAAACGGTAACGAAAAACATAGTAACTATGAGTTTCCACCAATTCAGCTACTAAAACTTGCCGAAAACAAAAATGCATCTAATATTAGAAATGAAATGCAAGAAAAAGCTGAAAAGCTTGTTTCTACTTTAGATTCATTTGGTGTTAAGGTAAAGATTACAAATATTTGCAGAGGTCCATCAGTTACTCGATATGAACTTCAACCGGCTCCGGGTGTTAAGATTAGTAAAATCACTAACCTTGCAGATGATATTGCCCTTAACCTTGCAGCTAACGGTGTAAGAATTGAAGCACCTATTCCGGGTAAAGCTGCTGTAGGTATTGAAGTACCTAACAAGGTAGTATCAATGGTTTCTATGCGTGAACTGATTGACAGTGAAGAATTTAGAAATGCTAAGAGTAAATTAACTTGTGTACTAGGTAGAGATATTAGTGGTGAGATTGTTACAACTGACCTTGCAAAAATGCCTCATCTACTTATTGCCGGTACAACAGGTTCAGGTAAATCTGTTTGTGTTAACTCGCTACTAATGAGTATCCTTTACAGAGCAACTCCTGATGAAGTTAAGTTTCTACTTATTGACCCTAAGATGGTTGAATTTTCTAAATATAAAGGTATTCCTCATTTGCTTATTCCTGTAGTTTCCGATGCTAAGAAAGCAGCAGCAGCACTTAACTGGGCAGTAAGCGAAATGTTACAGAGATACCAACTGTTTTCTGAATATGATTGTAAGGATATTAATTCTTACAATGACCTAATCGAAAGTAATTTGCAGTTTATTGCAGAACAAGATGTACCTGAAGGTGAAGAACCTGAGGTTATGGAAATTAACGGACTACCTGTTAGAACAGAAAAAATGTTCCGTTGTGTTATTGCTATTGATGAACTTGCTGACCTTATGATGGCAGCACCTTCAGAAGTAGAAGAAAGCATTTGCCGTCTTGCACAGATGGCTAGAGCAGCCGGTATGCACCTTGTTATTGCAACACAAAGACCATCTGTAAATGTTATTACAGGTGTTATCAAGGCTAACATTCCATCAAGAATTTCACTAAAGGTTTCTTCAAATATTGACTCAAGAACAATTCTTGACTTTGGTGGTGCTGAAAAGCTAATCGGTAAAGGTGATATGCTATATTCACCTGTTGGTGCACCAAAGCCAATTCGTGTTCAAGGTTGTTTTGCCAGTGACCAAGAAATTGAAGGTGTTACAAGATATATCAAGAATCATCACCGTTCTCAGTACAACGAAGAAGTTGAAGCAAGAATCAAGAAGATTACAGTTGAGGGAATGGAAGCTGACAATAATGGTGGCAACAGTGACTTGGATCTTGATGAAAAGATAGAAGAAGCTATTAAGATTGTTATTGATGCAGGACAAGCATCAACAAGCCTTGTACAAAGAAGACTAAAGGTTGGTTATGCAAGAGCAGGACGAATGATTGACGAAATGGAAAGTCTGGGCATTGTAGGACCACACCAAGGCAGTAAGCCAAGAGAAGTTCTAATGACTTATCAAGACTGGCTTGAAAGAAAAAATAATTTAGGAAAAGAAAGTGAAGAAGAAACTTCACAGGAGTAAGAGCTATGGCATTTCTTCCGATTACAGTAGAAGAAGTTGAAGAAAGAGGATGGGACGAAATTGACTTTGTCTTTGTAACAGGTGACAGTTATGTTGACCATCCATCTTTCGGTGTGTCTATTATTTCAAGAGTTTTAGAGGCTAAAGGTTATAGGGTTGCAATTCTTTCACAACCTAATTGGAAAGATGAAAGAAACTTCAATCCATTCGGTAAGCCAAAGCTGGGTTTCTTTGTTACTTCCGGTAACATTGACTCAATGGTAGCACACTATACAGTAAATAAGAAAAAGCGTTCTGATGATGCCTATACTGCAGGTGGTAAATCAGGTAAAAGACCTGATAGAGCAGTAATTGTATATAGCAGAATTCTCAGAAAACTATATCCTGATTCACCTATTATTCTTGGTGGACTGGAGGCATCACTTAGAAGATTTGCCCATTATGACTATTGGGATGATTCTGTAAGACAGTCAATTCTATTTGACAGCCAAGCAGATATTTTGACCTATGGTATGGGAGAAAATCAAACAATAGAAATTGCAAAAAGACTTGCACAAGGTAAGTCAGTTAAGCAGTTAAGAGACATTAAGGGTATTTGTTACTATGTACCTACAAGTGAATATAAGCCCAGTCCTGTAGTTGATTTGCCAAGCTATGAAAGAGTTTGTGAAAGCAAAAAGGAATATGCTATTGCAGCCAGAAAAGAACTTGAAGAGGCTGATGCAGTAAGAGGCAGAACAGTTATTCAGCGTCATGGTAAGTATATTCTTGTACAAAACCCACCAATGCCACCACTTACAACAGAAGAACTTGATTGGGTGTATTCTTTACCATATGAAAAGTATTATCATCCTAGTTATGAGGCACTTGGTGGTGTACCGGGAATTAAGGAAGTTGAATTTTCAATTACCCACAACAGAGGTTGTTTCGGTGCTTGTAATTTCTGTTCAATTGCATTCCATCAGGGCAGAGCAATTACTGTGAGAAGTAAAGAAAGTGTACTTGATGAGGCAAGAAGATTGGTGAATAATCCTAGATTTAAAGGCTACATTCACGATGTAGGTGGACCAACTGCTAACTTTAGATTGCCTTCTTGTACTTTCCAAAAAGAACATGGTATGTGTAAGAACAAAAAGTGTCTTGCACCAAAGCCTTGCAGAAATCTTCAAGTTAATCACGAAGAATATATTGATATTCTACGAGAAATGAGAGCAATTAAGGGTATCAAAAAGGTGTTTATCCGTTCAGGTATTCGTTTTGATTACCTTATGGAGGATGAAAGCAAAGAGTTTTTCCATGAACTTGTTAAGTACCATGTTAGTGGTCAGTTAAAGGTTGCACCTGAACATTGTTCAGCAGCAGTCCTTGATAAAATGGGTAAGCCTCATATTGAAACTTATAAGAGATTTCAGGATGAATTCTATAAATTTACAAAACAAGTTGGTAAGGAACAGTACCTTGTACCATACCTAATGAGTTCACATCCCGGTTCAACTTTAAAGGATGCAGTAGAACTTGCATTGTTTCTAAAGAAAGAACACATTAGACCTGAACAGGTACAGGACTTTTACCCAACACCGGGTACAATCAGTACTGCAATGTTCTATACAGAACTTGACCCATATACACTAGAACCTGTATATGTGCCAAAGACTATGAAAGAAAAGCATATGCAGAGAGCATTGCTACAATACTTTAACCCTAAGAATAAGGAAATTGTTGTAGAGGCACTTAGAAAAGCCGGTAGAACCGATTTAATCGGTAATGGCAAGAACTGTCTTGTATCTATGCCACAAAATATGAGAACTCAAAAGAATTCTCAGGGCAAACAAAATAACCGTAACAAAAATAGAAACAAAAACAGAAATGTAAACAGAAACAGACACCACAACAATCACAACAGAAGTGGCAGAAGATAATTCTTTACAAAATCAAATGTTTTTGTTATACTCTATATAATATATAATTAAATGAATGAGAGGAAACTAGAAATGGGCGTTTATGAAGAACTAGTTGCAAGAGGATTAATTGCACAGGTTACAGATGAAAAAGAAATTAGAGAACTTGTAAACAGTGGTAAAGCTGTATTCTATATTGGTTTTGACCCAACTGCCGATAGCCTACATGTAGGTCACTTTATGGCACTATGCCTAATGAAAAGACTACAGATGGCAGGTAACAAGCCTATTGCCCTAATCGGTGGTGGTACTGCAATGGTTGGTGACCCATCAGGCAGAACTGATATGCGTCAGATGATGACACCTGAAACTATTCAGCATAATGTTGATTGTTTCAAGAAGCAGATGAGCAGATTTATTGACTTTTCCGATGACAAGGCTCTATTGGTAAATAATGCAGATTGGCTAATGGATCTTAACTATGTTGATGTACTTAGAGATGTAGGTGCACACTTTAGTGTTAACAGAATGCTAACTGCTGAATGTTACAAGCAGAGAATGGAAAAAGGTCTATCTTTCCTTGAATTTAACTATATGATTATGCAGTCTTATGACTTCTACGCACTATACAAGAAGTATGGTTGTAATATGCAGTTCGGTGGTGACGACCAGTGGTCTAATATGCTAGGTGGTACTGAACTTATCAGAAGAAAACTTGGCAAGGACGCATATGCAATGACTATTAACCTGCTTCTAAACTCAGAAGGTAAGAAGATGGGTAAGACACAGTCAGGTGCAGTTTGGCTTTCAGCTGAAAAGACTTCACCATACGATTTCTATCAGTATTGGAGAAATGTTGACGATAGCGATGTTATTAAGTGTCTAAAGATGTTAACATTCCTTTCATTAGAAGAAATTGCTGAACTTGAAAAGTTAGAGGGTGCTGAAATCAACAAGGCTAAGGAAGTTCTTGCATTTGAACTAACAAAGCTTGTTCACGGTGAAGAAGAGGCAACAAAGGCTCAGAATACTGCAAGAACAGTATTTGCCGGTGGTGGCAAAGATGCTAATATGCCATCAACAGACCTAACTAAGGAAGAACTAGGTGAGGGTATACAAATTCTTGACCTACTTGTTAAGTGTGGTCTTATCTCAAGTAAGGGTGAAGGCAGAAGACTTATCACTCAGAACGGTATCTCTGTAAATGATGCTAAAGTAACTGACATTTTCCTAGAAATTAAGGAAGATGATTTTACAGATAATGAACTTGTTATCAAAAAGGGTAAGAAAGTTCACCATAAGGTTAACCTAGTTTAATCAATTAATGTATAATTTTTGTGACATATTGCTTTTGTAATATCATATATTGTCACATTTCTAGGGTGAACATTTTACCTAAAAATAAAATCGGCTCTATGTCAATAGTTGGGGTAAATCCACTAAAATGAAATAGATTAGATAGACAAGTGATAGTATTATGCTATCACTTGTTTTTGCTTTTGTAGTGAAAACATATGTAAAATACGGTTACGAAATCTATTAAAATTTTGATAACCATAAGCATTCCTTTTTAGAACTTTGATTTTGTTGTTGCAGCCTTCTGTAAAGCCATTAGTTATAGGTGTTAAGAATGAATTTAAAATACTATTTAGCCAATTAAGCATTGTTTTTCCACATTTACAATGGTATCTTCTTTTCCTCAGATGTATATATACGAACTTACCAAAGCTTGGAATATCCTTAATTACTTGCACTCTGTAGTCATGAACACAATCTGTTACACAACCACAATTAGGACACTTATGGGGTTTTCTTTCCAATTCACAATGAATATGGACCTCTTTTTCATTGCTTTCAATATTATTATGCCTTGCAATCCTGTTAGTTTTTCGATAGAATAAGTGTAGAGCATAATTTTGACCTCCGTTCTGGTTTTTTGTCAATTCCATTTTAACGGATTTTTCAAATTTATGCTCTACTTTTTTATATTTTTTTCGTAGGCTCTATTTTTCTTACCCCAACATTTATTATAGAGCCAGAAAGACTGTTTCTCTTACAAGGGAAACCATTCCGTATCCGCCGCCGAAGGTAAAGGCGCCGATTTTAAGAAAGGTGAGAAACAAAGTCCACGCTTTTCTCAGTCTACCCGCAGCATACGGTAACCGACGCCGATATGCGTCTGAATGTATTGTGGACAGTCCTTTTGCGGCTCCAGCTTTTTGCGTAGGGTCGCCATAAACACACGCAGAGAAGCAATATCGTTTTCCCAGCTGCTGCCCCAAATCTGCTGCGTGATATAGGTGTGCGTCAG
>ERZ1034763.994-NODE-994-length-10202-cov-7.185868_pt1 | contig 10202 bp, 15 predicted proteins | sample MGYA00520701_ERZ1034763 | MGnify/ENA primary metagenome ERZ1034763 (study PRJEB33766, sample SAMN09781707) | gut metagenome | biome: gut microbiome | host: Homo sapiens | place: Madagascar | study: EMG produced TPA metagenomics assembly of the PRJNA485056 data set...
CAAGGCAATGTATCTGGCGGGTGCTGCCGATTACGAAAAAATATCCAAATGATCTTGATGCCGCCTTCGGGCGGCATTTTTGTTGCAAAGGGGGTGATGATGCTGGCGGCAACACGGCTGATTGCATTGCACAAAAACAAAGGCATGACCGTTGCGGCCTGCCTGAAAAATCGCACGGACTATATCGAAAACCCGGACAAGACCGAGCAGGGACAGTATGTCAGCAGCTATGCTTGCAGCACCCTGACGGCAGATGAAGAGTTTAAGCTGTGTTCCTTTTACGGCGAAGCCTTTCGTTTTGTTTGCAAATTCAGATGAAACGCAACGATTTTTAACAGGAAGTGAATGTTTTTGCCATGGAAAGTTGGTCGCAAAGAAAAAGACTTTGTGCTATACTGTGTTAAAAATCATTGCAAAGGTGGGAATGTCATGAACCCTGCAAGAAAGCTGTATCTGGATAATATTCGCTGGATGACGGTGGTTTTAGTGGTGATCTACCATGTGGTCTATATGTTCAATGGCGTGCAGCCTTTTGGTGTGATTGGCCCCTTCCGGGAGCATCAGTTACAGGATTGCTTTCAATATCTGGTCTACCCTTGGTTCATGGCATTGCTGTTTGTTGTGTCGGGGATGAGCGCACGGTACTATCTGCAAAGCCATACTACAAAACAATTTTTGAAAGATAAAACCCGCAAGCTGCTGGTTCCGTCCACGATTGGCTTGTTCGTGTTCCAGTGGCTTCTTGGTATCTATAATCTGAAAATTGGCGGCGGACTGAACATTGCGGACCTTCCGATGCCTATAGTATATCTAATCACCGTGCTGTCTGGTGTAGGACCTCTGTGGTACATCCAGATGCTCTGGCTGTTCTCCATGCTTTTGCTTGTGGTTCGGAAAATTGAAAAAGACCGGGTCTGGAACTTCTGTTCCAAAGCACCGGTCTGGAGCATCCTGATGTTGACGATCGTTGTTTATGGCTCGGCACAGGTATTGAACACCCCGGTCGTCACCGTTTATCGGTTCGGCATTTATGGATTCTGCTTCTTTGCAGGCTATTTTCTGTTTTCCCACGAGGAAGTAATGGAACGGCTGTGCAAGTGGTGGTGGATGTTTGACGCAGCCTCGGCTGTGCTTGGCATCTCGTATACCGTGCGCTATTTTGGTAGAAATTACGCCATTGCACCGGTTCTGAACAACATCCATGCCTGCGTTTATTGCTGGATCGCGATCCTCGGTATCCTCACAACGATGAGAAATTATGCCGATACCTCAACCGCATTCACACGCTGGATGGCGAAGAAGTCATGGGGTTTGTACATTTTTCATTATCTGCCCATTGCTGTGATCTCGTATGAACTGCACGAACACGCCCCCAACACGCCGGAAGTGCTGGTCTATCTGCTGGTGGGCACTGGAGCCTTTGTGGGCGCATTCCTGCTGGATGAACTCATCAGCCGGATCCCGATTCTGCGCTGGTGCGTCCTTGGAATCAAAAAGGAGAAAAACCATGTTTCAAGATAATCTGATTTCCCTGCGGAAGCTCCACGGCTTTTCACAAGACGAACTGGCGGAAAAAATCGGCGTGACACGCCAGACTTTATCAAAATACGAGACCGGAGAATCTCTGCCGGATATTGAACGGTGCAAGCGGTTGGCAGATATTTTCGGTGTTTCCATGGATGACCTCGTGAACTACGAGAAAACCGACCGGGAAAACCTAGGGCTGGAAGTGCCACCCAAAGGAAAACACGTTTTCGGTATGGTAAAAGTGGGAGATAAAGGGCAAATCGTCATCCCCGCAAATGCACGAAAGATATTTGACATACAACCGGGGGATAATCTGCTGATCCTTGGGGACGAGGAACAAGGCATCGCCATCCTCAAGGAGAAAAGTTTTCTGGAACATCTGCGTCTGATGGAACGTATGCGGCACATGGAATCTGGCGAATGATCAAACCCTGCGGAAAACACCTTCCCTGCACCGAACACTGCGAAGCTGCGTATGATTGATTCCCAGCAGTGCATCCATCTCCTGCGCCGCATTCTCATAGCGGCTGTTCTGGTGATGTACCAGAAGGTAGTCCACTTCCTTGATCTTCCCGGATGCCTGCTGGCAGAAGCTGCGTACCGGGGCAGCCAGTGCAAAGACCCAAATGGGGGAACAGATCGTCACATGGTCATACTGCGTCAGATCGATGCTCAAGGGAGCAATGGGCATTGCCCAGCGGTGCATCCCATAGCGTCCGCACCACCAGAAACCCAGTGTTCCTTCTGTGCGCTCCGTGGACCGAACTTCATAGAGCGCGGCACCTGTTCGATTGGCTTCTTCCATCGCCTGCTTTTTTACATAGCCCATCCGTGAAAAATAAACTACCAGCCGTTTGGGGTTCGTTCCGATGTTGGGATAGTCCGCTTCCCGGACGGTGAACTGCTCCTGCTGATAAAATACCCATGTTGCATAGCCGGTCGCCGCCTGACAGAAGCCGAACACGAAGAAAATGGTGGACATGAAATTCAGTGGGAACATATAAAATTGAATGCAGATCCACAGCATTAGCGTAATGTCGAAAACACCGCCCAGCAGGATGCTGGATTTTTCCGGGCGAACAGAAGCCATGCCGCAGTCAGATTGGTCAGACCGTTTACGATGAGCAATGCCCAGCCAGAAAAGGTGAAGTCCTGAAAGACGATTTCCGCAAATGGAAGTACCTGAAAATACGGCAGCATGGTGTCCATCCCCATCCGCTTTCCGCTGGGGTCCAGTAGCATCCCAAGGGCACCGCCTACTGCGCCGATCGACACAAAGAGTGTCCAGAAAATCAATAGGCGGTGGGCGGTCTGATACCGAGAATGTTGTTTCATTTTGTTTTCCTCCATAATAAAAAGACGCAGCCTTGACCAAAACATTGGTCAGCACTGCGTCTTGCGGCACACTGAAACAAAGGCTCTTGACGAACGAACGTTCGTTAGCTATACTATAGTCGTTGCAATGCTGGTTGTCAAGCGTTCATTTGCAGCTTACCGCCGGAATTCTGCATCATGCGATGCTTTCTATTGACAGCTTGAAATCTTTGTCTTATCATAATGCCAGACGCTTAGACGCAGTGCAAGCCGAAAGAAACGGTTTTGTGCTGCGTCTTTTGTTTTAGGGGAGAAAACCATGAAGGGATTTTATCTTGTTTGCTTTTTTTCACTTTTCTTATGGCAAAGTGTATCTGATGCGCGTCAGAGCGTTGTACAACGCACCGCTTTGCTGATCGTTATTATCTCAAACGGCGGCTATCTTGCGCTTGCAGGGGCATCCAACCTGACGGAAGCAGTTCTTGCCACAAAAATTCTTTATGTTGCTGCGTGCTTTCTCCCTATGCTTTATTTTATTACGGTCTGCGAAGTGTGTAGGGCTCGTATCAGCCGTTTTTTGCTGGCTATGATGTGTTCGCTCCAAATCGTGTTGTATGGGATGGTCTGCGCTATCGGGCACAACGACTTATTCTATCGGAACATCGTTTTTCACGCTGACGAGCAAGTGGTCTATCTCACAAAAGATTATGGCCCATTTCACTTGCTCTACCTAACCACGATGTGCCTTTATTATCTGCTGACACTTATGGTAGCTGCCCATACCGTCCGAAAAAAGAAATCGGTTGACCATAAGAGCATCGCCATCATGATGCTTTCTTTTCTGTTGGCCATCACAGGGTACATCTTAGAACGTGCCCTGCATTGGAAGGCAGAAATCATGCCGATTCTGTATGTGCTTCTGATGGCGGTTTCTTACCTGCAAACCTATCGATCTAATCTATTCACTATCGAGGAAAACAAAGACATTATCCATGAACAGCTTGAAAAAGTCGGCTTCATCGCATTCGGCCTGCACAGGCAATATATGGGATGCAATCCGTATGCGGAAAGCATTTTTCCCTTTGTGAAAAACTACAGAATCGGGCAAATAATTCAAAACCCGGATTCAGCATTTCAGGATGCTATTCTGGAACCCGTGATACAGTTTTCGCAGACCCATTATCACGGAGTATCCAGCGGCGGTCATGAACATGAAAAAATCACTACTTTTACGCAGAGCGGAAAAACCTATGATGGGATGATCCACACCTTGCAAAACTACTACGGCAAGCGTTCCGGGTTTGTGGTGGAACTTCGGGACGAAACGGAACATTATCAGGCGCTGGAATTATTTGAGCGCTACAATCAGAAATTGACGGAAGAAGTTGATGCCAAAACCCAACAGATTGCATCCATTCAGGAGAAAATCATCCTTGGTATGGCGCAGATCATTGAATCCCGCGATTTGAGTACGGGTGGGCACATCAAGCGCACCAGCACCGTTGTCCGCATTTTTGCAGATGAACTTTTGAAAGCGGATTTGGGATTCGATCCGGTATTTCTGCATCTGGTCGTGCGCAGTGCCCCCATGCACGATTTAGGGAAAATCGGCATTGATGATGCCATTCTGCGTAAACAGGGCAAATTCACCCCGGAAGAATATGCGAAGATGAAAGAACACCCAGCCATCGGTGCCCGCATCGTAAAAGAAGTTTTGACCGATGTGGAAGCTCCCGATTTTGTGACTGTGGCGGTCAATGTGGCGCATTACCACCATGAAAAAGTGGATGGAACAGGTTATCCCTGCGGGCTGAAAAGCACAGAGATTCCAGTAGAAGCGCGTATCATGGCGCTGGCCGATGTGTTTGACGCCTTGGCGTCAAAACGCTGCTATAAGGAAGCGTTTTCGTTTGATAAAGCGTTTTCCATTATTGTACAGGATGCCGGAACGCATTTTGACCCGGAACTTGCCAGCGTGTTTCTGCGATGCAGACCACAATTAGAGCATTTTTATCAAGAACAGGAGAAAGATCATGAGCAAGTATGAACCACTATGGGAATGGGTCGGAAAGCAAACTGCAAAGAGCCTTACGCTGACCTTTGCGAAAATTCAGCAGATTCTTGGCTTTCCCATTGACCACTCGTTTTTGAACTATAAAAAAGAACTGTTGGCTTATGGGTATCGGGTAGGCAGAATATCCATGAAAAACCAAACAGTAAACTTTCAAAAAGCATCCAATTTCACACCCGAATCTTGTCAAATAGTAAAGTAAGGAGTATTTCTATGACAAAGCGAACACGACAATACCTCGGCATTCTGGCTGCGATTGCCGTCTACTACCTTGTACATGAAGGTGCCCACTTCCTGTGCGCTATCCTGATGGGAACATTTAAGAGCGTGCATTTTATGGGAATCGGTATGCAAATCGAAATCTATGCAGAACAGATGAGTGCTTCGCAGCTTGGTATCTTCTGTTTGGCAGGGAGCGCATCAACGCTTCTGGTCGGCTATATTCTGTGCGCACTTACCACAAAAATCTGTACCTGTTCCAGTAAAGTTGTTCGTGCCGTATTTTATTACACTACCATCGCGTTTTTAGTGTTGGACCCACTGTATCTTAGCGTTCCCTGTGGCTTTTTTGGCGGTGGCGACATGAACGGCATCCGGCTTTTTTGCCCGGAATGGATGGCAAGGGCTGGCTTTGGAGCCATTTTGCTTGCAAATGGCATCATATTCTGGAAGAAAGTTCTGCCTGTTTACAAAAAGTCATTTGATGGAGGGTGCTGCCGATGAACCGAACACAGCTCGGTGTTTGTATGATCGTTGCTGGAATCTGCCTGTTGGCAGTTCAAATCATATCTCTTACGTCTGTTATCCAAGGAGGTTGTCAATTATGAATCTTATCTTGAAAAAAGCAGTCCCGGTGATCTGCATCGCCCTTGCTGCACCACTCGTTCTTTCTTCTTGCAGCCGGACAGTAAGTTCTACCGAAACCACCTCTCCTGTAAGCAGCGCAGTTCAGGAGCAAGCCTCATCTGCCGAATCGGATGAATCAGCGGAAAGTGCAGCTTCTTCTGATGAAAGCTGGAAAGCCGATTTTGAAAAAAGCCTTTGGGAAAATTACAATGTCACCCCGGAATACTACGAAGATCTAGGGGATGGTATCTATCAGGTCTACGTCAAAATTGATGGCAAGGCAGTGCCCTATGTTGCCGTGGATTCTGCTACGGGAGACTATCACGGTTGAAAGGAAATCAACATGAAAAAAACATAGTTTGTGCGACTGTCTTTGCGGCGGTGCTTTTGTGTACCTGCTCTCGAACCTCGCCATCATCGGCTGTGTCAACTGAACCATCGGTACCTTCTTCTGCTGCTTCTATGGAGAGCGCAGATGCTCTGCCCGAATCTTCCTCAGATGTGACTGCGCTGGAGCTGCCCATTCTGGACGAAATCAACCAAACTGTAAGCATCGGCACCACAGGCTCTTACATGACAGCCGTGCAAGCCGCCGCAAAGCTGCTGGATTGGGGGACTAATACAGGGCTTGACCCTGCTGAGATTCGGGAAGCTACTGTAAACTGGCTTATAGACAAGGGAGATGATGAACAAGTCGCTTTTTCCGATAAGCTGGCTCTTGTGGATGATGCCTACCAGAAACTTTTAAGCGATGATGCAGAGGACCTGCTTTCCTCGGTTGGCTTGTAAAATGTTGAACACAACTGGGGGAATCAGCCTGTGGAAAGCATTGAAGCAATTATGGACGCTGTTGGTCTGCGGTAACGATTTTGTTTCCATTGTCTTAAAAACCTCTTGACAATGGGAACTTTTTTGATTATAGTAGAGCTAACAAATATTAGTTAGCAAAGGGCGATGGACAATGGAAGATACCAAGCAGCGCATTCTGGAAAAGTCTCTGGAGCTGTTTTCGACCAAAGGATACGATGCCGTCAGTGTGGGTGAAATTGCAAAAGCGGTCGGCATCAAGGCTCCGTCACTTTACAACCATTTCCCCAGCAAGCAGGCGATTTTTGATGCGATTTTGGAGACCACTTCGGCGCACTACCAGAAAGACACCGCTGAGATCTCGGTCCATGTACAGGATTCCCCAAAGGATATCCCCGTTTTCTCCCACATCTCGGAGGAGCTGCTGGTTGAAAAAGTCCGGCAGATCTTCCTCTATTCGCTGCACGATAAAACCATCAGCCAGTTCCGCCGGATGATGACGCTGGAGCAGTTCCGTTCCCCCAAATTTGCCGAACTGCTTTCCAAACGCTATGTAGATTGGATGATCTCCTACCATGCAGGCATCTTCCGTGCGCTGGTTGCAAACGGCGAACTGCGAAACGAAGACCCGGATACGCTGGCGTGGATGTATGTTTCACCGATCATCGTCCTGCTCAGTGTCTGCGACCGTCAGCCGGAACGGGAAGCTGAAAGCCTTGCAAAGCTGGACGCCCATGTAAAGCTGTTCTTCCGGACCTTTAACATCGAACGAGGTGAAAAATGAATACAGCCGATGAAAAATGGATCTTGTGTCCTATTTGCGGAGCAAAGACTCGCGCACGCTTGCTCCCGGACACGGTATTGCGTAACTTTCCATTATTCTGCCCCAAGTGCAGGCAGGAAAGCATTATCAATGCACAAAACTATCACGTGATAAAAATAAAACCTCAGCCAGACGCAAAGACGCAGTGCTGACCACAAGATCATTGTGGTTGGTGCTGTGTCTTTTTTATTGAATCCATTGTATAGCAAAGGAGTTTTTTATGTCAGACCATACAGTCACGATTCGCCTTGAGCGAAAAAGCGATTATCGTGAAACGGAAAATTTGACGAGCAAAGCATTCTGGAACGTATATTGCCCCGGTTGCAGAGAGCATTATGTGCTTCATTGCTACCGCAGTGACCCGGCGTTTGTGCCGGAGTTGGACTTTGTCATGGAGTTTGATGGGAAATTGATTGGGCAGATCATCTATGTCCGTTCGGAAATCGAATGTGACAATGGGCGCAAAGTGCCAATCATGACATTCGGCCCCATCAGCATAGCCCCTGCATTCAAGCGGCAGGGGTATGGGAAGCAGCTGCTTGATTATTCTATGGCACAGGCACAGAAACTCGGCGTGGGGGCACTGGCAATTACGGGAAACATTGATTTCTATGGAAAATCCGGCTTTATCCCAGCAAAAACAAAGGGAATCCGTTATGCGGATGACCCGGATGCTGATTACTTTTTGATTCGGGAACTGACCCCCGGATTTTTGGAGGGTGTTTCCGGTGTCTATCATGACCCGGATGGCTACTTTGTCTGCGAAAGAAATCCCGATGCCTTTGCAAACTATGATGCCACATTTCCTGAAAAGGAAAAAATTAAGCTGCCGGGACAGTTGTTTTGAAGTGCAAAAGAAGTAATGGCAATGCAAAAAATGGTGTAAAACAATGGCTTCCAGCAAAGAATATCTGCATTTTATTTTGGAACAGTTATCTGATTTGGAGGATATTTCGTATCGCTCTATGATGGGAGAATACATCCTCTATTATCATGGCAAAATCATCGGCGGAGTCTATGATGACAGATTGCTTGTAAAGAAAACAAGGTCTGCTTTGGAATGTATGCCTGCGGCGGTTTGTGATTTTCCGTATGCAGGAGCGAAAGAAATGCTGTTGGTGGAGGAGGTTGACAACAAAGTATTCCTCACAAAACTGTTTGAGGCGATGTACGATGAATTGCCGTCACCAAAACCAAGGCGAAGGAAGGAGGCTTGATAATTTCAGCACACGTTCATAGGATCCAAAAATCCGAATTTTACCGTACAAAATATAAGGAGAACTTTTTGAAACATATCATCAATCAAGACGCCAGACGCTCAGACGCAGTGCAGCCCATGAAATCAGGGTGCACTGCGTTTTTATTTTAGAAGATAAAGAATAGGAGACCCTGCAATGAAACAAAAAATAAGGACGGCCTTGCTTCTCCTGTTTATGGTTCTGGGAACCGGGCTGGTGCTGATGGCTTGCGGTTCCAAAAGCCTTGCTGACAGCCGCACAGCAGGCTCGGATTCTTACGGCCTGAATGTTGAAAGCATGACAGGAACAGACAGCTACCAGATGAAACTGCAGGAGAGTGAAGTGCTTGCGGTCCATTTTGAAACTGTAAGAGGTTCCATGTGCATGGAGATCCAAGCGCCGGGTGGAAGCCTTTTGTATCAAGGCAACGGAAAAGGCGTGACGGAGTTTACGGTAAATATTCCCGAAAGCGGTACATACTCCATTTTCGTGGAAGCGCATCGCGCAAAGGGAATCATCCAAGTTCAGCGAAAAGAGGAAAGAAATTGAAAAAACTCTACGAGAAAAACGAGCTGACCTTTGCGCTCCTGTGGATCGTGGCTTACTGCGTCCTGCAATCTCTGGCAAATCCGCTCAACAAAAGGATCGGAATCGAATACTCGGCAAGTGCTGCTTTCTGCATCTTGCAGGCGGTCATTCTTATTGCCTTTATCCGAAAGAACCATTTGCAAAAGCGATACGGGCTTTGCAGATCGCCCGTTCCCGCTTGCCGATTTCTCTACTATGTGCCGCTGCTTCTCTTGGCATCCGGGAACCTTTGGAACGGCATTGCGCTCAATTATTCGCTGCCAGAAACCGTTTGTCGTATTGTGTGTATGCTATGCGTTGGTTTCTTGGAGGAAGTGATCTTCCGGGGGTTGTTGTTTGCAGCGATTGCAAAGGATAATGTCAAGTCTGCCATTGTCATATCAAGCGTAACTTTTGGCATCGGACATATCATCAAACTGTTCAACGGCAGCGGTATGGATCTGGTCCATAACCTGTGCCAGATCGTCTTTGCAACCGCAGTGGGTTTCCTGCTGGTCACGATTTTTTATCGTGGCGACAGCCTGCTGCCCTGCATCCTCGTCCATTCCGCTATCAACACCCTTGGTACATTTGCCAACGATGCTGGGCTGACTATGGAAATGCGCTTGCTGCATCTCGGTGTTCTGATTGCAATTACGGTTGCCTATACCCTGATCCTGACAAGAACGCTCCCGAAAAAAGCAAAGAAAATACACAAATGATGACTTTACACATAAGAAAAGTATAGGAGGACAGAAGAATGAATAGCCAAGCCAGCATTACTGCCCTGATGAGTTCCTTCGGACGGGCGTTTCATGCAGAAAACGAATATCATCCGGTTTTTGTGGACCCGCTTGCCAAAGAGCTGATGACGGCAGAAGAATACGAGTCTGTGCAGGGGTACATTCTGAATGGTGCTCGGTTTTTTGAACCGGATCTTGACACAAGCGGGCTTAATCGGGCTTTTTTGCAGCCCTCTATGATCTTGGCAGAATCTGTCCAGACCATC